>ERZ724505.549-NODE-549-length-23808-cov-6.853534_pt1 | contig 23808 bp, 19 predicted proteins | sample MGYA00376038_ERZ724505 | MGnify/ENA primary metagenome ERZ724505 (study PRJEB28724, sample SAMN07190884) | wastewater metagenome | isolation source: effluent of sewage treatment plant in Hong Hong | place: Hong Kong | collected 2016-03-17 ...
AGCGTGATCATTTTCTCGGTGGCCAGACTGGCCCGCCGCAAGCTGAGCGAAGAGCTCGAAGCCGGTCACCAGGGGGCTTCTGGCCGCTTCATGATTTGGGCCTTTGCTGCGCTCATAGGTGGCATGTTTGCCCTGTATAAGCTGCAAACGGCGGGTTGACTTAAATGTTCCGATATGCCGGCATGTGTATCCGGCTTCGCGTTCTTTGGGTAGCAGCAGCCTTGGCTACTTCAGCGATCAAGCCGGTTCAAGCTGCAGCCATCAATACAGGTGTTGAAAGCCTGTTGTGGCCTTTGGTCATTGTGGCGGCACCAGTTGTACTGGTGCATAGGTTGATCTATGGATCAGACGAAGGTGCGCGAGAAGACGCCGAAAAGAAGGCCAATGCTTTATTGCAGGGCTACACCCGCCCTATTGCCACAACAGGTTTGTATGCACCCGCGCTAAATTTCCAGCGTGCCCTGTACGGCTTGCTACTGGAACAGCGATTGCCGGTTGTAGAGGTGAACACAGCCGGCGCCCGTTGGTTGCTTGAGTTGACTAAATCACCTGACGCCTATTTCGACATGGCCGCAAAGCACCCTTACATCAGGGTGAAGTTGGGGCCAAGTGGCAGCCCAGAATGCATCGTGTGGGCCAAGTCGAGTGACGATTTCACAGCAAGCCCGCCTGTGAGGCCCGGTACCTGCATGCAACTGCAGTTTGTAGATGAACTGCAAAGCAATGTGCAGTTGGAATTGGATGCCAGCCAAGTTAGCCACCGTGAGTTGAAGTGGATTTTGTCTAGCCGCGAATCGGGGCAACCCATTTTGGCGGTGCCATTTTGGCAGAGCCAGACAGAGGGGCAGCCGGTGCAGGCATCGGTTGACTATCGACCAGGATGGCGCAGTAGTACCTTTGTGCGCGTGGTGAACAAGCTCACGCCTGTGCTGGAGCCTGGTCAGGCCAAGCCTTATGTGTTGGCGCACGAAGGTGAGCGAACCAAGCAAAAAGAGTTTTCTACCGGGCAAAAGGTGCCCGGTGAATTTCGCGTCCTGACGTTGAACTGGCCCGTTGTCCCCGACGACAACGCCTTGAAAGAGACCTGGGAGCAGGCCTATGCGCGAGCCCAAGCGGCAGGCAAGCCCATTGTGTGGGCCAACAAGTGGGTGATAGATCCGCAGCGCCATGCCTTTACAGCCGCTTGTGGTTTCCCATATGGGAAAGGCTGTGAATATGCACGGCAACATGCCTTCGACTGGGGCGTGCTGTCTGTGAATTGGGTTGAAGCGTTCCGGTCAGACCTCATTCGCGAGCAAGGCAAACCGATTGAGCGGAACATGATGGTGAAACTGGGCGCCAGGGACTACTCTGGCCAAGCCCTTTGGTATGCATTTGTAGAACCCAAGTCCCTTCCCGTAGGCCTGGAGATGTGTGCCGACCTCAACGAAGGCTGCTATTTCTACGTGAAGCAAATCGCATGGATGGAGCAAGAGCTGGTCATGCGGGGTGTGTTCTGGTCAAAAAAGGGCATGGGGCGACAAATACCGAAAACGGAATTCGAGCTGGTGGCACCCACTGTGAATTTGATATCACCAACAAAAGTGCCGTGATTTCAACCCAGGCACCACCTTTACGCCCCAGGATTTCCATGAGTTGTCATGAACAAAAGACGTCACGCGATTAGAGTGTGACGTCTTTTTGTTGTGCATAACGAGTGCATGGAGGTTGCATGTCTACGGTGTTCGTCACGGGATCAACGGGTTTCCTGGGAAGCCATTTCCTTATCAACTTTGTCGGCCCTCGGTTTGACCGAGCCTTTGTGCTGATTCGTGGCGCCAGCGACGAAATTCGCCGCAACAAGTTGCTGACAGCACTGAGATTGGCTGGCGAGTCGTACCGCACCATGCCTGATCTGGAAGCCCTGCTGAGCCGTGTCACCATTGTGGAAGGCGATATTTCGCTGGAAAACTTTGGTGTGAACGAACAGGTCATGAGCGCGCTGCGTGCCGCCCACATTGACCAGTTCTGGCACTTTGCTGCTTCGTTGAATTACGAAGAGCACCGCCGCGAAATGATCAAGGCCACCAACATTGATGGCGCCATGTTTGCCGCCAACTTCTGCAAAGCCGCAGGCATTGGCCGCTTCGTTCACATTTCCACCGCCTACACCTGCGGCCTGGGCAACGGCCCTGTGCCCGAGGTACTGCACGCGCTTGACTCGCCTTTCTCGAACTACTACGAAGAAAGCAAGTGCAATGCAGAGCACGCCTTGGTTGATGCCTGTCGTGCCAATGCCGTACCGCTGACCATCTTCCGCCCCTCGATGGTGATTGGCAACTCGCAAACCAAGAGCCCTGGTGGCAGCGACACAGCCTTGTATGGCTTCATGCGCGAAGTGCGCCGCCTGAAAGGTGCCTTGCGCGGTATGACCGACACCATTCGTGTGCTGGGTATGCCCGATGGCGAAGTGAACTTCGTGCCGGTGGACCAATTGATGATCGACATTGGCCTGGTGCTGGACCAGGGCTTGGCCGATGGCGAGATTTACCACCTGTCGTCAGACTTCTGCCCTCGTACCGAGCGCTCGTTTGGCATGATTTGCGAGCAGTTGGGCATGGACAACCTGAAGCTGGTACCCCGCAGCCACGATGCGCCTTTGAACAAGTTGGAACGGGTGCTGGAAGACCAGTTGTCGTTTTATGCCAGCTACATCAACTCGCGCAAGCAGTTCGAACGCAAAATTCCGCGCTCGCACGGCGTGACCGATGAAGAGTTCCTGGCCTATGTGGCCGAGGGCATGAAGCACCTGCCGCCGGAAGAGGCGGCTGCCCACTAAGGTGGTGTGCGAGGCACCGCCCGGCAGCAACACAAAGGAGAAAACTCGACGTGATTGAGTTGTTGTTGGTGGGCGGCCTGCTTGCGGGCTTGGCGGCGTATTACTGGCATGGTCGCACCCGCCTTTCGCAGCGAGTGCAAGACCTGCTGACCGCGCATGTGCAAACCGATGCCCAAGGCCACGTGGTGTTCGATGGCAAGCAAGCTCAAACCCTGTCAGAAGACCTGGGCTATGGGGGCAACGACACAACCGGCCCATGGGTGCAAGCACAACTGGTGTGCCAAATGCCATCGGGCCAGGTGTTTGATGTGATGGTGCACACAGGGCATCGGCAAGCACCCGCCACCGTGCAGGTGGCGCAGAGTGGCACGCAGGTAGCGCCATAATCATCGGGTTCCATTACCCGGGGGGCCACATGCGCACCTTGTTTCAGGCTGGTTTTTTCTCCGTAGCAGGGCTGGCGCTTGGCCTGTTGGCAGGCCATTCGTGGGCTGATGCACCTGCCGCTGGCACGCACATGCAACACACGCGGCCTCAACTGGGCAGTTCGGCCGTGTTTGATGCCAAAGGACAATTGTTGGTGGCCGCGAAGGAGGGCGACCATGTGGTGCTGTACCGCAGCGCGGATCAGGGCCAAACCTGGACCGAGCCCCTCAAGGTGAACGCGCAGGCCGAAGCCATTGCGGCCGATGGTCAGAGTCGGCCCAAGATTGTGCTGGCCACAGACGGCAGCGTGCTGATTTCCTGGACGCAGCCCTTGCCCAAGCCCTATACCGGCGCCGTGCGGATGGCCCGCGCCGCTGATGGCGAGCACTTTGCCACCCCATTCACTGTGCACGGCGACAAGGCCGAGATCACCCATCGCTTTGAGTCGATGTTGGCCTTGCCTGGCAACAAGGTGGTGGTGGCTTGGATTGATAAGCGCGAAGCGGAAGCCGCCAAGGCGCGCAAGGCCCCTTACCGAGGTGCGGGCATTTATGCCGCCCTGTCTACCGACGGCGGGCAAACCTTTGGCCGCGAATACAAGCTGGCTGACCATTCGTGTGAATGCTGCCGCCTGGCCGCATCGGTTGACCGCGATGGCGCCCCCCTATTCCTGTGGCGCCATGTGTTTGAGCCCAATGAACGAGACCACGCTCTGGTCAAGCTGGGGGCTGATGGGCAAGTGCGCTCATTTCAGCGAGCCACGTTTGACGGCTGGAAGCTGGATGGGTGCCCGCACCATGGCCCGGGCCTGACCGTGGACAAGCAAGGGGTGAAGCACGCGGTGTGGTTCAACCAGAAAGATGGCCAACCGAATGTGTTTTATGGCCGCCTGGTTGATGCTGGCAAAGCGCTCCGTGTGGAAGGCCAGCGTGCCGTAGGGAGCCCTCGCGCTGCCCATGCCGACGTTTTGGCTGCCGGTAACAAGCTGGCTGTGATTTGGACCGAGTTCAACGGCGAGGCTACGCGGCTACTTGGTATGGTGTCATCCGACGGTGGCAGGAATTTTGGTGCCCCTGTTGAGTTGGATGCCTCGGCCGGTGCGGTGAGCACGCCAAGCCTGGTAGCCAAAGGCGACGCCTTGTTTGCGTTTTGGCGCACCGAGCGCGAAGGCATGCGTGTGAGGCCACTGCCATGAACAAGCGCTTTTGGTTGAAGGTTGGCCTGCGGTCAGCTGCCTTGGGATTGTTTGGCGTGGGGGCTGTGGGCGGAGGGTTCGCGCAGGCAGCGTCTGTGACTGCGCCGGAATTGATGCCACTGGATAAGGCCCATGCCGCGCAGCTATTGAATGCCACACAGTACAAGCGGCCCACGCTGGTGGTGCTGTGGTCTTCAGACTGCGGGCACTGCAAGCGCAACCTGCAGTGGCTGCAAGCGCGCTGGCAGCAAGGCCCGCAAGCCGACTTGATCACCGTGGCCGTTGAGCCGCAACAAAATGGGCTGGCAGGCATGCTGGGGCGTTATGCCCTGCCCGGCCGCCATTTTGTTTATGGGCCAGAGCTGCCCGAAGCCTTGGCCTATGCGCTAGACCCGAACTGGGCTGGCGAATTACCTCGCAGCTATGTGTTCAATGGACAAGGCAAGCGTGTGGCGGTGTCGGGTGTGTTGAACGACAAGATTCTGAAGGCTGCGTTGGCACCATGAACGAACGGCCACGCACCATGACCCCAATTTTTGAGCTAACTGACAAGCAAGTCGAGCAACTGTATGGGCTGTACCAGTTTGCCTGGTGGGCCCGCCACCGCACACTGGATGAAACCCGGCGCTGCGCAAAGGGCTCGACCATGTGTTTTGGCTTTGTGGATGAAGAGCACAACCTGGTGGCATTCACCCGGGTGTTAACCGACTACACATTCAAAGCTTTGATGTTTGACGTGATCGTGCACCCAGACCACCAAGACAAGGGCCTGGGCCACCAGTTGGTGACATTGGTGAAAGAAGACCCTCGCCTGCAAGATGTGCACCACATTGAGCTGTATTGCCTGCCAGAGTTGCAGAAGTTTTACGCATCATTCGGTTTCACAACCGACGTGGGCAATATGGCGTTGATGCGCCTGAACAGAACCGCAGCTTAATCTTTCAAACTGAGCGCCATCAATAGCACGCCTTGTGCTGTGGCGTGAAAGTCTGAAGCGGGCTCGACTGTGCTGGCCTGCCCTGTCAGCCGCTTGGCGACATGCCTTAGCGCGGACAACTGAAACCACGTGGGCCATTCGGGCATTTGATAGCGTCCAGCCCAGCCACCGTCAGATCCTTGGGCGAGGATAGACCGGCGCAACCAAATGGGTTCCAAATGGGCAGGTTGTGGCGCCAGCCACCTCATGGCCAAAACGCGTTGCAAGTAGGCATCTTCAAACACCGGGGAAATGTGCAGTTGGGTACGCACATCTGAAGCCAGATCAGCAACCAGTTGAGCTTGTGCTGGAGAGCCTGGCGTACATCGCATCTGGCGATGCAACTCCAGCCCCATCAATTGGTGCGTGCTGCAAACACGGTCTTGACCCCACACTTTGCCAAGCATGGGGCGGCACATGTTTTGAGTCAAAAACACGGCCGATGATTGGCCGTCGTCCAACAACTGGGCCTGGCATGTTGCGGCATGAAAGAAAAACCGCTGATAGGGCTGCAGACCAGCATCGATGGGTTCGGTGCGATTGGGCGGCAGGCTGGGGTCAAGCATTCGCAACCAGGGGCTGGCCTGCCCGTTGGGCATTTCCAGATGGGTGACGAATGTGCGAAGCAGCGATTGCAAACGAGCGTCTTGCGTTTCATGGGCCGCGAGTTTCAACATCCACCACAGCGCGGAGTTGCTGTCTTGCAGGATTTCGTGTTGGTGCGCGACCAACCAATCCACGCCCCGGTTGAAACTGGTTTGCACTTCAGTGCGAGGCACCGCAGTCACTTTTCGATTGGCCCAGTAAGCCATGCCAGCCCATGCGCAGCACAGTGCAATGAGCAAAGTGACAAGAGCCACCTTCAGGCGGAAAAGACCAGAGCGAATGCGAGCAGACATGAACAGGCCCCAGAGAGTTGCAAAAAGAAAAAGCCGCCTTGTGGGCGGCTTTCCTTTTTTGATGGCCGCCGAGGTCAGGCAGCCGATTCAAGGGGTAGCCTTAAATTATAGCGTGCCAGAAAGCGAAAAAGCCGGTAAGTCTTTCAACTTACCGGCTTCCTACCAATTTGGTAGGCGCGAGAGGACTCGAACCTCCGACCCCCACCATGTCAAGGTGGTGCTCTAACCAGCTGAGCTACGCGCCTGGAAGACCATTAATGTAGCATGAATTTTGACTTTGTCAAAGTCATCACCCGGTCACCGACGTTTCGCCCTGGAAACGCCGTTAATTTGCAACACCTTACTCAGCACGCTACCAAGCTTGCTGGTGTCGTCGGTTTGCACGGTCAAGGTAATGGCTGTGCGGTCGCGTTGGGTTTGGCTGTGCATAGCCAGCACGTGGGTCTTGCCCTGTGCGAACACATCACACACATCGCGCAGCAAGCCTGGCCGATCGTGCCCTTCAACCATGACATCGACAGCATAGTGAGACTTGCCATCGCCTGCTTGCTTGCCCCAGGTCACGGGAATGACGCGCTCGGGTTGGGTGGTCGACATTTGACGGAAATTGCTGCAATCCACACGGTGCACAGCCACGCCTCTGCCTCGGGTCACGAACCCGCCAATCTCGTCAGGCGGCGCGGGCTTGCAGCAGCGGGCCAGTTGGGTCAGCAAGGAATCCATGCCCACAACCAGAATGCCGCGACTGTTGCCTACGGCATCGGCGTCGCCCTTGAGCAGCTTTTGCGCAATGAACTGGTCGGGGTCTGGCGCGGGTTCGGCTGGACGCAGCAATTGCTCAATGTTGCGTAGCGAGTACTCGTCTTTGCCCACCACTTCAAACAAGGCGTCGGCGGTTTTGAAGCCGAGGTTTTCTGCCAGGTCGTCGAGCTTGGTGGCGGTTTTGCCTTCGCGTTGCAGCAGCTTCTCGACCGCATCGCGCCCTCGCGCAATGGTGGCTTGCTGGGCCAGCGCGTTGAACCAGGCACGCACTTTGGCACGGGCGCGTTGGCTTTTGAGATAACCGAGTTCAGGGTTGAGCCAGTCCAGCGATGGCCCACCCTCCTTGATGGAAATGATCTCGATGGTCTGCCCGCTTTGCAATGCAGTGTTCAGGGGCACCATGGCGCCATCAACCTTCGCGCCTCGGCAACGGTGGCCCAGGTTGGTATGCAAGGTGTAGGCAAAGTCAACGGGCGAGGCGCCGCTGGGCAGGTCGATGATTTCGCCGCCTGGGGTGAAAACGTAGATGCGGTCGTCGAACAGGCCTTTGTTGGCGCTGCCGCCCTGGGCTTCGTCTGCGGCGGCCAGGTCGCGTTCCCAGGCCAGCAGTTGGCGCAGTACGGTTTGGCGTGCTTCGGCCACACGGCGTTCGAAATCGCCTGCGGCGAGCGCCCCACCACCGTAACCCTTTTTACCTGCTTCTTTGTAGGCCCAGTGTGCCGCCACGCCGCTGTCGGCATGGTCATGCATGGCGTGGGTGCGAATTTGAATTTCAATGGGGCGACCGGCTTCATCGAGCACCACGGTGTGCAGGCTTTGGTAGCCGTTGGCCTTGGGGCGGGCAATGTAGTCGTCGAACTCTTCTGGCAGCGGGCGCCACAGTTCGTGGGCGCGACTTAGCGCGGCATAGCAGGCGGGCACGTCGTCCACGATGACGCGCAGGGCCTGAATGTCGAACACGCGCTCGATGGGCAGGTTCTTGCCCTGCATCTTTTTCCAGATGCTGTAGAGGTGCTTGGGCCTGCCCTGCACTTCCGCTTTCAAGCCCATGGTGTGCAAGGCCGCAGCCAGTTCCTGGCGAACTTGCTCCACATGGCGCTCGCGTTCCAGGCGCTTGTCTTGCAGCGACTTGGCAATGGTTTTGTAGACATCGGGCATGAGGAAGCGGAAAGACAGGTCTTCCATTTCCCACTTGATCTGCCAGATGCCCAGGCGGTTGGCCAAGGGTGCAAACACCTGCAAAGACTCACGGGCCAGCGACCGTGGGCAAGGCTGTTTGGTGTTGGCGTAGTAACGCAAGGTGGTCATGCGCGAGGCCAGGCGCAGCAAAACGACGCGCAGGTCGCGCGAGAAGGCCAGCAGCATTTTGCGAATGCGCTCGATTTGCTCGGCATTCAGCGGGCCTTCGGCCTCGTCACCCAGAGCGTCGCGGGCGCTGCGCTGCACTTGCACCAACTTCAGCGTGTGCATGACCAGCGTGGCTTCTTCGGCCCCGAAGGTGCGGCTGATGACCTCTTCGGGGTGGTTCAGGTATTCGGCGGCGTAGACGAGGTAGGCCGCCGCCTGCAAGGATGGCGATGCGCCGACGTTTTGCAGGGTGAGCGCTACACCGTCAGCATGTGCCAGGGCGTCTTCGCCTGTGTCGAACTTTTGCGAATACAGCAGGGGTTCGGCAAAGGCGCGGGCTTTGGCGCGAACGTGATCGCCAGCTGGCGCGCCGTTGTCATCGCGCGGGGCGCCCCAATCTGCCAGGTCAACAATGGTGGCGTGGGTGCCTGGAGCCCCCAACGGCAACATGGTTTGCGGCAGATGTTGTCCTGTTTTCATGAGCGCATATTAGCCAAGCAAGAACTGGCGGATCGGTTCGATTTGTGGTTCGGTGATGAGGGTGGGCGCATGGCCAACGCCATCAAACTCGACCAGGCGGGCTTTGGGGCCGCGCTCGGTCATGGCTTTGGCGGTTTCGGCGTCCAACAGGTCAGAGTTTTTGCCACGCAGCAACAGCACATCGCTGGTCAGTGCTTCATAGACTTGCCACAGGGCCGCTTCACCAGAGGTGGCGCTTTCGGCGGTCATGGACTTGAATGGCGTGGCGATATTGGGGTCGTAATGCAACACCAGGCCCTGCCCATCAGGGGCGGGCTTGAGCAGTGGACGCGACAAGGCCAGCCATTGCTCAGGCGTGTGGGGCCCAAAGCCGGTAGAGATGGTCCACAAATAGTCGGCCGCCTGCTGTTCGCTGTCGAAGCGCAGGGGCTGGCCCAGGTATTCGCCAATGCGTGTCAGGGCTTCGATGCGCAGGCGCGGGCCCACGTCGTTGAGCACGAACTTGCGAATGCGCGCCCCCGAGGCTTGGGGGGGCAGGCTGGAGAAGCCCAGGCCAATCAAACCGCCCATGGATGTGCCCACCCAATCAACGGTCAGTGGTTCGGTGGCTTGCACTTGCGCACGCAACTGTTGCATCAAAGCCACCATGTCGCCCACATACGTGAAGACTTGGTAGCCCGCCGGATCGGCCAGCCAATCAGACTGACCACGGCCCACCACATCAGGACAGATGACCTGATAGTGCGCAGACAACTGGCGAGCCAGGGTGTCAAAGTCCCTGCCCTGGCGGCTGAGGCCATGCACGCACAGCAAGATGCGCGGATTGCGCTCGTCGCCCCATTGCCAATAGGCCATGCGGTGCACGTTCGGATCAGACTTGCTGGCACCTGGGCTGGTCACGAACTTCAGAGCGGGCTGGGCGTGGGCTTCAATTGCGGGCATGGTTTGTTGTTGATAATGGGGCATCTCACATTGTGATTGTTCTTGCCGACAGGAGGCCCCGAATGTTGAATGGAAAAACAGCGCTGGTTACCGGATCGACCAGCGGTATCGGCTTGGGTATTGCCGAAAAGCTGGCTGCTCAAGGTGCGAATGTCATTTTGAACGGGTTTGGCGATGTCGATGCCCCCAAAGCCAGTGTGTTGGCTGCCGGCAAAGCCCACGGCGTGAAGGTGGGTTACCACGGCGCCGACATGAGCAAGCCAACAGAAATTGAAGCCATGATGGCTTACGCACAAGCTGAGTTTGGCGGCGTGGACATTCTGGTCAACAACGCGGGCATTCAGTTCGTGGCGCCGGTGGAAGAGTTCCCTGTTGAAAAGTGGGACTCGATCATTGCCATCAACCTGAGCTCTGCCTTCCACACCATGCGCTTGGCCGTGCCCAATATGCGCGCCAAGAACTGGGGCCGCATCATCAACCTGGCATCGGCCCACGGTTTGGTGGCATCGGCAGGCAAGTCAGCCTATGTAGCGGCCAAGCACGGCCTGGTGGGTTTGACCAAGGCAGCAGCCCTGGAAACCGCGACCACAGGCGTGACCGTGAACGCCATCTGCCCAGGCTGGGTGTTGACCCCATTGGTGCAAAAGCAGATTGATGCTCGCGCTGAAAAAGATGGCATCACCCAAGACCAAGCCCGCGTGGGCCTGCTGGGTGAGAAGCAGCCCTCGCTGCAGTTCGTCACGCCAGCTCAGTTGGGTGACCTGGCCGTGTTTTTGTGCTCGCCCGGCGGCGACAACGTGCGCGGCGCGGCCTGGAACATGGACGGTGGCTGGCTGGCTCAGTAAGGCATCACCACCCCCAGTGCTATGACTTTGGATGTGGCCCGATTGGGCGAAAGCCCTTCGGGCAAAGCGCCAGGAGCGACTGAGCCGGCGCAATGTATGTTCCTGGCTGGCAATGACTTGCCTGCACGATGGCAGGGCCGCGACCAGTTTGTGATTCTGGAAACCGGCTTTGGCTTGGGCCACCATTTTCTGCAGACTTGGCGCGCTTGGCGTGACGATCCGCAGCGTTGCTCGCGCCTGTTTTTTGTTTCCATTGAACAGCACCCGCTGACCCAGGCTGACCTGGCTCGGGTCCACCAAGCAGAAAGCCAAGCAGGCACAGGTGATGAGAGCGATGCCTTGGCCCAGCGCTTGGTACAAGCTTGGCCGGTATTGACGCCAGGCCTGCACACGCTGCAATTCGACGATGCAGAGGGCCAGGTAACCCTGCTGCTGGGTTTGGGTGATGTGGCAGAGCTATTGCCCGCCATCGTCATGCAGGTAGACGCGTTCTACCTGCATGATTTTGCCCCGGCTACGAACACACAGACCTGGGACGAAGAGTTGCTGGCCCAATTAGCCCGATTGGGGCGCTTGGCTGCGCCGGGTTGCACGGTTGCGACCTGGTCCGCTGCGAGCGGTGTGCGCGATGGCCTGACGCGTGCGGGCTTCACCGTGCACCCAACCCCGGGCTTGGGGGGCGAGCGTGACCGCATTCATGCCGTGTACAAGCCCCGGTTTGTGCCGTCCCCCCCTGCCGGCGGCTTCCGCCCTGCACCACCTCGCCACCAACGCCATGCGGTAGTCGTGGGTGCCGGGTTGGCGGGGGCCGTGTCGTGTTGGGCGCTTGCTCGGGCTGGGTGGCAGGTCACCTTGTTCGACAAGCATCCTCAGCCTGCCAGCGAAGCCTCAGGCAACCCAGGCGGCATGTTTCACGCCATAGTTCATGGCGAAGACGGCATTCATGCGCGGGCCCACCGCGCGGCCGCTCTGGCGGTTGATGCAGCAGTCAAGCCTTGGCTGGAAAGTGGTCAATTGGCTGGGCAATTGCAGGGACTGCTGAGGCTGGACGCCCGCTGCACTGCCGAGCATGCACAAGCCCTGATGGACAAACTGGCTTTGCCTGCTGACTACATTCAATGGCTAGAACAAGCCGAGGCGGCAGCTTTGTCTGGCCTGAATGTGAGCAGTGGCGGCTGGTTGTTCAAACAAGCAGGCTGGCTACACCCTGCGGGCTTGGCGCAATGCCTGTTGGCCGATGCGCGCCAATGGTCTGAACGCCACGGTCAAGCCTTCACCATGCACCTGGGCCAAAGCGTGAACCGCATTGAACCAGCCCAGGGGGACGACGCCACCAACGGCAATTGGCTGGTGCATGCCGACCACGCCCCGGTCTTGGTCCACAGCGTGGTGCTGACCAACGCCAATGCGTTGAACGACTTGCTGCAGACCCTGCCTGAAGCCGCTGCGGTGGAGCCCATGCCCCTGTCAGCTATTCGCGGGCAAATCACCACCCTGAGCCCACAGGCCAGCGAGCAGCATGCCCGTTGCCCCAAACTGCCAGTGGCGGGCAGCGGCTATGCCTTGACATTGCCTGACGGACGGCTGTTGTGTGGCGCCACCACCCAGCACCACGATGCATGCGCCACTGTGCGCGAAGCCGACCACCTCCATAACCTGAGCCAAGCTGTCAAATTGGGCGCCATATCAGCCGCCGATTTGCCAGACGGGCTGGCGGCTTTAGCCCAATCACCCGATACCTGGGGCCGAGTCGGCTGGCGGGCATCTACACCCGACCGGCTCCCACTGGTGGGTGCCCTGCCCTGGCGCCGTGACCGCCTGGAACCTGGGCAACCAGGCGTGCCTGTGCGTTTGCGCCTAGACCAAACTCGAATGATTCCACGCGCACGCAACGACACGGGCGGCTTGTATGTTTTAAGTGGCCTGGGCTCGCGTGGCATCACTTGGTCGGTTCTGGCCGGTCAATTGCTGGCGCACTGGGTAGCCGGCGCGCCTTGCCCCGTTGAGGCTGACCTGCGCGACGCGCTCGACCCTGCTCGATTCCTGGCCCGCCAGCAGGCACAATCCGGGGCATGAGCAAGGCTGCTTTCATTCCTGTTGACGCCAACCAGCGCCCCCTGCCCGGCCTGACCGAGCGCCTGCGGCTGGACAAGTGGCTTTGGGCGGCGCGCTTTTTCAAGACCCGAGCCCTGGCTGCGGACGAAATTGACAAAGGCCGCATCATGGTCAACGAGCAAGTGGCCAAGGCTTCGCGCGAGTTGAAGGCGGGCGACCGCATTGACATCCGCCAGGGGTACCTGACCCAAACCGTGACGGTGAAGGCTTTGAGTACGATTCGCGGGCCTGCCGTGCATGCCCAACAGCTGTACGAAGAAACCGCCGAAAGCGTGAGCCGGCGAGCACAATGGGCCGAACAGCGCAAGAACGCCGTGGAGCCCGCCTCGACCATCGAGCAAGGCCGCCCTACCAAGCGCGACCGGCGCCAACTAGCCAGTTGGGACCGCTGGTCAGCCAGTTCCGACGAGTAGCCCCAGCTGTTACAAACTTTTTTGTGTTCGGGGGCTTGAAACCCCGAACTTCGCCCTGACATGCGCAGGGTTTTGAGAAATCAACCCACCAAACAGAACATGAGCGATACGCCCGCCACCCCGGAAATGGCCTCTGAACACGGAGCCGCTGCGCCCGATCAAACCGCTGGCGCAACCTTGGAACAACAACTGGCCGAGTTGCAGGCCAAGCACGCCGAAGTGTCGGATGCCTACCTGCGAGCCAAGGCGGAAGCCGAAAACGTGCGCCGCCGTTCCGAAGAGGAAATTGCCAAGGCTCGCAAGTTCGCCGTTGAAAGCTTTGCCGAAAGCCTGCTGCCGATCAAAGACAGCCTGGAAGCAGCCCTGGCTTCGCACGCAGCCAAGCCCGACACCCCCGTGGAAACCGTTCTGGAAGGCGTGACCGCTACCCTGCGCCAACTGGGCTCGGCCCTTGAGCGCAACAAGGTCATCGAAATCAACCCTCCAGCCACCACCAAGTTCGACCCCCACCAGCATCAAGCCATCAGCATGGTACCGGCCGATCAAGAGGCCAACACCGTCGTGGGTGTGCTGCAAAAGGGCTACCTGATCGCCGATCGCGTGCTGCGCCCTGCTCTGGTCACCGTGGCTGCGCCGAAGTAAAAAATTTCAAAAAAAGCTGCTTGGCAGCTCTTGAAAACCCTTTCTAAAACATCACTTTAGGAACAACCGGAAGCAACAGCGCTTCCAGAAGTTTTCCAGGAGAAACAAATAATGGGCAAGATCATTGGCATTGACTTGGGCACCACCAACTCGTGCGTGGCCATCATGGAAGGCAACACCACCAAGGTGATCGAGAACAGCGAAGGCGCTCGTACCACCCCTTCCATCATCGCTTACCAAGAAGACGGTGAAGTGCTGGTGGGCGCCTCGGCCAAGCGCCAGGCTGTGACCAACCCCAAGAACACTCTGTATGCAGTGAAGCGCCTGATTGGCCGCAAGTTCACTGAAAAGGAAGTGCAAAAGGACATCGACCTGATGCCTTTCACGATTGCCGCCGCCGACAACGGTGACGCCTGGGTGGAAGTGCGCGGCAAGAAGTACGCGCCTCCTCAAGTGTCGGCCGAAGTGCTGCGCAAGATGAAGAAGACCGCTGAAGACTACCTGGGTGAAGAAGTCACCGAGGCCGTCATCACCGTGCCTGCCTACTTCAACGACGCACAACGTCAAGCCACCAAGGACGCTGGCCGCATTGCAGGCCTGGAAGTCAAGCGCATCATCAACGAGCCTACCGCTGCGGCTCTGGCCTTTGGCCTGGACAAGCACGGTGCAGGCGACCGCAAGATTGCTGTGTATGACTTGGGCGGCGGTACTTTCGACGTCTCCATCATCGAAATCGCTGACGTGGACGGCGAAAAGCAGTTCGAAGTGCTGTCGACCAACGGCGACACCTTCCTGGGCGGCGAAGACTTTGACCAACGCATCATCGACTTCATCATCTCTGAGTTCAAGAAGGAACAAGGCGTTGACCTGTCCAAGGACGTGCTGGCTCTGCAACGCCTGAAGGAAGCCGCTGAAAAGGCCAAGATCGAGCTGTCTAACAGCACGCAAACCGACGTCAACCTGCCCTACATCACGGCTGACGCCACTGGCCCCAAGCACTTGAACGTCAAGCTGACCCGCGCCAAGCTGGAGTCGCTGGTTGAAGAACTGATCGAGCGCACGATTGCACCTTGCCGCACCGCCATCAAAGATGCCGGCGTGAACGTGGCCGACATTCAAGACGTGATCCTGGTTGGCGGCATGACCCGCATGCCCAAGGTGCAAGAGAAGGTCAAGGAGTTCTTCGGCAAGGACCCACGTAAGGACGTGAACCCTGACGAAGCCGTGGCCGTGGGCGCCGCCGTGCAAGGCCAGGTGCTGGCCGGCGACCGTACCGACGTGTTGCTGCTGGACGTGACCCCTCTGTCTCTGGGTATTGAAACCCTGGGCGGCGTCATGACCAAGATGATCAGCAAGAACACCACCATTCCCACCAAGTTCGCTCAAACCTTCTCGACGGCTGACGACAACCAGCCAGCCGTGACCATCAAGGTTTACCAAGGCGAGCGCGAAATGGCTTCGGGCAACAAGATGCTGGGTGAGTTCAACCTGGAAGGCATCCCACCCGCACCACGCGGCACCCCACAAATCGAAGTGGCCTTCGACATCGACGCCAACGGCATCTTGCACGTGAGCGCCAAGGACAAGGGCACCGGCAAGGAAAACAAGATCACCATCAAGGCCAACTCGGGTCTGTCGGAAGACGAAATCCAGAAGATGGTGAAGGATGCCGAGCTGAACGCCGCCGAGGACAAGAAAAAGCTCGAACTGGTGCAGGCCAAGAACCAGGGCGATGGCATGGTTCACAGCGTGCGCAAGTCGCTGACCGAGTACGGCGACAAGCTGGAAGCCGGTGAAAAGGACAAGATCGAAGCCGCGATCAAGGACGTCGAAGAAGCTCTCAAGGGTGAGGACAAGGACGACATCGAGGCCAAGACCAATGCCCTGATGACCGCTTCGCAAAAGCTGGGCGAGAAGATGTACGCCGACATGCAGGCTGCCCAAGGTGCCGCTGGCGCTGAAGGTGCTGCAGGCGCGGCTGGCGCTCAAGCCGGTTCCGAGCAAGCCAAGCCCGCCGACGACAATGTGGTCGATGCCGAGTTCAAGGAAGTCAAGAAGGACTGATCTGACTGAGGCTTTAGCCTAGGGGGCACAGGCCGCGTGAGCTTCGCGCTCATGCCCTGTGCCTTTGTCAGATCTGGACCCAGACCCATACATCATGGCAAAACGCGATTTTTATGAAGTTCTCGGCCTCGCCAAAGGTGCGGCTGAAGACGAAATCAAGAAGGCCTACCGCAAGCTGGCCATGAAATACCACCCTGACCGCAACCAGGGTGACAAGGCCAAGGAAGCCGAAGAGAAGTTCAAGGAGGTCAAAGAGGCCTACGAGATGCTCTCCGACCCCAAGAAGCGTCAGGCCTATGACCAGTTCGGCCACGCCGGCGTCGACCCGAACATGGGTGGCGGCGGTGGTGCCGGCTTTGGCGGTGGCTTTGCCGACGCCTTCGGCGACATCTTTGGCGACATCTTCGGCCAAGGTGGCGGCGGCCGTCGTGGTGGCGGTGGCCCTCAGGTCTACCGTGGCAGCGACTTGTCGTACGCCATGGAAATCACCCTGGAAGAGGCTGCTGCTGGCAAGGACACGCAAATTCGCATTCCCGCTTGGGACGAATGCGAAACTTGCCATGGCTCAGGCGCCAAGCCCGGTACCAGTGCCAAGACCTGTTCGACCTGTAATGGCTCGGGCACGGTTCACATGCGCCAGGGCTTTTTCAGCGTGCAGCAAACCTGTCCGCACTGCCGCGGCTCGGGCAAGATCATTCCTGACCCCTGCACGGCCTGCCACGGCCAAGGCAAGATCAAGAAGACCAAGACCCTGGAAGTCAAGATTCCAGCCGGCATCAACGAAGGCATGCGCATTCGTTCAGCTGGCAACGGCGAACCTGGCACCAATGGCGGCCCGGCTGGCGACCTCTACATCGAGATCCGCATCAAGCAGCACGAGATTTTCGAGCGCGATGGCGACGACCTGCACTGCACCGTGCCCGTGCCGCTGACCTCGGCTGCGCTGGGTGGCTCGATTGAAGTGCCCACCCTGGGTGGCAAGGCCGAAATCGAGATTCCGGAAGGCACACAGCACGGCAAGACCTTCCGCCTGCGTGGCAAAGGTATCAAGGGGCTGCGCTCCAGCTACCCTGGCGACCTGTACTGCCACATCCAGGTAGAAACGCCCGTCAAGCTCACCGAGCACCAACGCAAGCTGCTCAAGGAGCTGGACGAGTCGTTCAAGAAAGGCGGTGAAAAGCATTCGCCCAACGCCAAAAGCTGGACAGACCGCGTGAAGAACATCTTCAAGTGAGTCACATCACCATATGAAAAGGCACCTTCGGGTGCCTTTTTTCATAATGCGCGTGGATTAGGGCAGCTTCGCCTCAAGTTGTGGTCAGACTTGGCCGACATGTGAACGAATGATTCCGATCATCCGTCTTTGCACTGCCGGACCTTAGCCATGACTGTTCAGACTCCTTTTTCCGGGATACAAGCCTTGATCATTGACGACATGGCGGCCCAGCAGTCCACGCTGCGCGGTCATCTGTCGCTCCTCGGCATTGCCAAGGCGGATGTGGCCAGCAACCCGCAAGATGCCGTGCGCCTGATCAAGAGCCGCCGCTACGGCCTGATCCTGTGCGACTACAACCTGAACCAGAAAACCGACGGCCAGCAGGTGTTCGAATACCTGCGCGACAACGATCTGCTCCCCCCTGACTGCCTGTTTTTCATGATCACGGCAGAAAGCAGCTACGCATCGGTGGCCGCCGCTACCGAACACCACCCTGATGCCTATTTGCTCAAGCCAGCCACAGCAGCCGACATTGGCGACCGGCTCAAAGTGCAACTGGAAAAGCGCGCCGGGCTCTTGCGGATCACTGACAAACTCAAGCGCGACGACCTGCAAGGCGCGCTGGAGGCATGCGACAACCTCATCGCGGCCCAAAACAGGTGGCTGGCGCAGGCCCTGCAGCTGAAGGGTCAAACCTTGCTGAAGCTCAGCAAGAACGAGGAAGCCAAGGCACTGTACCGATCGGTGCTTGAAAAGCGGCCTGAGTTGATCTGGGCCCAACTGGGGCTGGCGCGCGCCTACAAGGCTCTGGGGCAATACGACGAAGCGGAAAGACAGGCCCGCCAGATCATCGAATCGCCAGAAGGCCAGAAGAATGTGGCGGCCTACGACATTGTGGCCGAGACCCTGGAAGCCCAGGGCGATCCTCAATCAGCCATGTGGGCCCTGCGGGACGCGGCCACCATCGTGCCATCGGCCCGACGCCAACGTGTGGCAGGCGAAAGCGCCTACCGCAATGGCGACCTGGACACGGCCAAAACCTTGTTGACCAAGGCGCACAAGCTCACCAAAGGGTCGGTTGTGGCCCAAGCCCAAGACGCCCTGCTCCTTGCCCAAACCCTGGTCGATAGCAATGAGCCGGGCGAAGCACTGAAGCTGCTCCAGGAAGCCGCATCAGAGCATCGCAACAATGCAGCCTTTGGAACTGTTTCCCTGGCCATTCAAGCTCAGGCCGAATGCCAGGCAGGCAAAACCGAAGAGGCAGAGAGAACGCTTGAAAAGGCACGCGCCACCCTGCGAAAGGGCAAAGCAGACTTCGCCTCCCTGGCGCTGGCCAAAGCCGAATTGATGGCTGGCCATGAAGACAAGGGCCTGAGCATTTTGAACAGCGTGGTCAGCGCGGACCACGAAAACACCCGCATCAAGCAGATGGTCAGCAATGCGCTGAAGGTCACCGGGCATGCCGACAAAATTCACGATGTGGTCGAAGGCCGCGCCGCCGCCATGTCTGCCCAGGTGCAAGACGCACGCAAGCTGCTGCGCGACAGCCAGATCGACGAAGCCGTCCAAGCCATTGAAGCGGCTGTGGAGGCCTACCCAGAAAACACCGGCGTGTTGCTGCAGGCCACGCAGATCAACTGCATGGCGTTGCGCCTGAAGAAGGAGTACAACGCCGACATGATCGAGCGAGTGCATCAGTATCTGGTTCGACTGGATCAATTGATGCCAATGAACGACCGCGTAGGCAAGATGCGGCGCTACTTCCGTGAAACCAAAAGCGATCTGAAAGTGGCCGCCGTCAGCGTTTGAACACCATGCCAGCCACACCAGCCGCGCTGATCGCGCATGACCTCAAAAACGCCTTGGGCGTGTTGGAAGGCGAACTGGAGGCTTTGACCAGCGCCCCATCAGCAGACCGCGCCGCCGCCGCGCATCAGAGATGTGTTGACCTCAGGCGTGAATTCGTACAATTTCTGATCGTGTACGGTACCGAAGGCGAGTTGCGCTCGTACTGCGAAGACGAATCGCCGCAAGATGCCCTCGACTCGGCATGCCAGGCCGGTGTCTCCAGGTATTTGCGCCAGCCCCTGGCCCCCCAGATTACGATCGACCGCGCTGGCGAAGCCCCGCCATTCTGGTATTTCGATACTCGCCTGGTCCACATGGCATTGGATGCCGCCCTGCACAACGCCAGCCGATTTGCGCAGCGCCAGATCACCCTGAGCGCACGAGAAGACCAAGGCTATCTGGTTTTTTCCATTGACGATGACGGCCCCGGATTAGGGTGCCCTGATGCCAGCCCCGCCTCAACCGGCCTGGGCACCGAGTTATGCCGAGCGGTGGCCCAGGCACACCGTAGCGGATCCCGGCAAGGCCGGATCGAATTGTTGAATCGTTCACAAGGTGGCACGCGATTCGAGCTCTGGATTCCGTGAAATTCAAGCTTGCTGTTCATGTGCCGAAAAACGTTTACCCCCCAAAGTATCTGACGGGAATCTGATTTTTTGTCTGAGGCAGCCTATGGACGCCCTGTACCCTGGCATCGACGAATGCCGCGCCCTGATCGTTGACGGCAACCACACGTCGCGCAGTATCTTGGCTGCGCAACTGCGAGACATGGGCGTGGGAACCGTGGTGCAAAGCAGCCGTCCGCAAGATGCCCGAGGCAAGCTCGAGCACGCGACATTCGACATCGTTTTGTGCGACTACCACTTCGAGCACTGCGAATACAGCGGCCAAGACCTGCTCGACGACCTGCGCCGTGGGCAACTGCTGCCCTACTTCACCACCTTTGTGATGGTTACCGGCGAAGCCAGCTACAACAAGGTGGCAGAAGCTGCCGAATCGGCTCTGGACAGCTATATCGTCAAACCCTATACCGCTGTTTCTTTGGGGGAGCGTTTGGTACTGGCCCGCCGCCGCAAACTGGCCTTGGCCAAAGTGTTTGAAGCACTGGAAGCCGGTGAAACCCAGCGAGCCGCCGCATTGTGCGTGCAGCGCTATCTGGAGGGGCTGAGCTACGGCCTGTACGCGGCCCGCATTGGTGGGGAACTGTTCATACGCGAAGGCCGGTTTGATGAAGCCAAAGCGCTTTACCAAAAGCTGCTGGAGCGCCCCGCCCCACCCGCTTGGGCCCGCCTGGGGCTGGCTCGCACCCTGCTGGAAAGCCAGCAAGCACCGCAGGCCAAGAAAATGCTCGAAGGCCTGGTGAAAGACTCGCCAGACTTTGCCGAAGGGCACGACCTGCTGGGCAAACTGCAGGTTGACCAGGGCGATCTGGGTGAGGCACTTGATACCTTCAAGAACGCCTGGGAAATCACGCCCAGCTCCATCACCCGTTCGGCCAAGCTGGGCGCCATCAGCTTCTACATGGGCGAACAAGATGAGGCCAAGCGTCCATTGGAGCGGGCCGCAGCCCTAGGCGCTGGCTCGAAAATGTTCGACAACCAGTCGCACCTGTTGCTGGCCTTTGTGCGCTACGACGCCCGAGATGCCAAAGGCGTGCGCCGCTGCCTGAGCTCACTTGAGCACACCCTGCACAAGGCACCCGACACACCACGCCTGATCCGGCAAGTTGAAATTGGCAAGATTCTGACCATGCTGGTGGACAAACACACCGAAGCCGCCAAATCAGAAATGTTCACGCTGGGGCGCCAACTTGATGCACCAGACCTTGACGTGGAAGGCGCCTGCAACATCTTGTCTTTGTTGGCCCGCATGCCCTCCGAAACGGCTCGTGGCACACGTGCCAAGGAATGGGTTGAGGCATTGGCTTGGCGCTTCAGTGGCAACAAGGCCGCTGCCCAACTGATGGGCGCAGCCAGCGAGAAGCTGACCGAGCAGCATGATCAAGTGCTGGCGGTGCTGGCCGAAGCGCAAGCGGCTGTGCAAAAAGCCATGACTTACGCACTGACCGGCGAAAAGCGCCACACCGTGGTCGAGTTGATCAACCTCGCCAAGAAATGGCGCAATGCCAAGTGGGCAGAAATGGCCGAACACGCCTTGGAGCGCCACAAAGCGCACATTCCCGACCACAGCGAGCTGAATGCCGCCGTCAAAGAACTCAAGGCCATGTACTCCGGCCAGCCCAGCAAACTGCCTTTGGGCAATGAAGACGGCCGCCAAACCGGCGGCCTGTCACTGCGGGTTCAGAAGTCGGCACCCGAGATCAAGCCAGTCGAAATGGCTTGAAGGGCGCCGTACTGAATCACCCCTCGTTCTTCACACAGTCCACGTAGTAGCGCACGCCACCGCCAGGCAGCTCCTCGGCCACCAGGCCATGCACGTCGGTGGCAAAGCCTGGGAAGGCGGTGTTGAAGTCGCGGGCGAACTTGAGGAAGTCAACAATTTTCTTGTTGAAGCGCTCACCAGGAATCAACAGCGGGATACCGGGTGGGTAAGGCGTGAGCAGTGAGGTGGTGATGCGGCCTTCCAGTTGGTCGATTTCCACGCGCTCAGTCTGGCGGCGAGCAATGCACGCGTAAGCATCGGAAGGCTTCATGGCCGGCTCCAACCCCGACAGGTACACGTCGGTGGTCAGGCGGGCAATGTCACCCTTGGCGTAGGCTTCGTGCACGCTTTGGCACAGGTCACGCAGGCCCATGCGCTCGTACTTCGGATACTTCTTGCAGAAGTCCGGCACCACACGCCACAAAGGTTGGTTGCGGTCGTAGTCGTCCTTGAACTGCTGCAGCGCGGTCAGCATGGTGTTCCAACGGCCCTTGGTGATGCCGATGGTGAACATGATGAAGAAGCTGTACAGGCCGGTCTTTTCCACCACCACGCCGTGCTCGGCAAGGTATTTGGTCACGATGGACGCTGGGATACCTGTCTTGGCAAACTTGCCCGATACATCCAGCCCCGGGGTGATGATGGTCGACTTGATGGGGTCGAGCATGTTGAAGCCTTCGGCCAGGTTGCCGAAGCCATGCCACTTTTCATTGGCCTTGAGCACCCAGTCAGACGGCTTGCCGATGTCGTCGGCGGCAATCTTGTCCGGGCCCCAGACCTTGAACCACCAGTCCTTGCCGTATTCCTTGTCGACCTTGCGCATGGCGCGGCGGAAGTCGAGCGCTTCCTTGATGCTCTCTTCCACCAGAGCGGTGCCACCAGGGGCGTCCATCATGGCCGCAGCCACGTCGCACGAGGCGATGATGGCGTACTGCGGCGAGGTGGAGGTGTGCATCAGGTAAGCCTCGTTGAAGAGGTTACGGTCAAGTTGCACGTTTTGTGATTCTTGAACCAGCACGTGCGAAGCCTGCGAGATGCCAGCCAGCAACTTGTGGATGGACTGGGTGGAATAGACCACGGCCTCCTTCGGGCGTGGGCGATTCTTGCCCATGGCGTGGTACATGCCGTAGAACTTGTGGAAGGCAGCGTGAGGCAACCAGGCTTCGTCGAAGTGCAGGTTGTCGATCCAGCCGTCCAGGGTCGCCTTGATGTTTTCGGTGTTGTAGAGCACGCCGTCGTAGGTGCTCTGCGTCAAGGTCATGATGCGGGGCTTGGCCTTTTTGGGATCCACGCCCTTGAGCAACGGGTTGGCCGCAATCTTCTTGCGGATGGTGGCGGGCTCGAACTCGCTCTTGGGAATGGGACCAATGATGCCGTAGTGGTTGCGCGTGGGCGTCATGAACACGGGCACAGCGCCGGTCATGATGATGCTGTGCAGGATGGACTTGTGGCAGTTGCGGTCCACCACCACGATGTCGCCGGGGGCCACGGTGTGGTGCCACACCATCTTGTTCGATGTGGACGTGCCGTTGGTGACGAAGAAGCAGTGGTCAGCATTGAAGATGCGCGCCGCGTTCTTCTCAGACTCGTAAACCGGGCCGGTATGGTCCAGCAACTGGCCCAGTTCTTCCACGGCGTTACACACGTCGGCGCGCAGCATGTTTTCACCGTAGAACTGGTGGAACATCTGGCCGACAGGGCTCTTGAGGAAGGCCACGCCGCCCGAGTGACCGGGGCAGTGCCAGGAGTAGGAACCGTCCTGGGCGTAGTCCATCAAGGCCTTGAAGAAAGGCGGAGGCAAGGCGTCGAGATAGCTCTTGGCTTCGCGAATGATGTGACGCGCCACGAACTCGGGCGTGTCTTCAAACATGTGAATGAAGCCGTGCAGCTCGCGCAGGATGTCATTCGGAATGTGCTCGGACGTGCGCGTTTCACCGTACAGGTAGATAGGAATGTCAGCGTTCTTGAAGCGGATTTCTTCAATGAACTTGCGCAAATTCAGCACTGCGGGGTCCAACTCAGGGCCCGGCGTGAACTCTTCGTCGTCAATCGACAAAATGAAGGCGCTGGCGCGGCTTTGTTGCTGCGCAAATTGAGCCAGATCACCGTAGCTGGTCACGCCCAGAACTTCGAAGCCCTCTTTCTGAATCGCGTCAGCCAGGGCGCGAATGCCCAGACCGGAGGTGTTCTCCGAACGGAAGTCCTCGTCAATGATGACAACGGGAAAATGGAAGCGCAGCATGGCCAGCTCCTTCAAGGCTAGGCAACGAAAAAATCAAGATCGCGAAGTGTAGGGGCTCTCTGGCTCCGTTTTGTTGACTCAGGGTGGAAATTGACCTTAAAAGCTGTGATTCTTATTGCGACGGTCGTACACTTGCCCTAACAGGCTGCGGAAATACCCAACGCGCGCAGCTCCGCTGCTGACGTGAAGTCTCGTT
>ERZ724505.551-NODE-551-length-23715-cov-34.486855_pt1 | contig 23715 bp, 25 predicted proteins | sample MGYA00376038_ERZ724505 | MGnify/ENA primary metagenome ERZ724505 (study PRJEB28724, sample SAMN07190884) | wastewater metagenome | isolation source: effluent of sewage treatment plant in Hong Hong | place: Hong Kong | collected 2016-03-17 ...
TTTTCGTGGAGGTTATCAGGTTGCCACATGGGTTCTCTGCGTCTTTGTGGGCCTACACTTCTTAAGTCTCTTTGAGCATCTTCTGGCAGTTTAGCGAGAGCCGCATTATATTTTTCCACTTCTGCTGCATATTCACTGGTGCTTTTATACCATTCATGCGGTATCACCACATCTACACGTTGCACATTATTGCGCATTTTGCTGGTTGTCCAGCTTGGCATAGGTTCATTAGTTGGTAGTGCACTCACACGCTCATACGCACTGGTAGCTTTTACAGCACTCTCTCTTTCATTGGCGTTACTATCAGCCACAGCTTGTTCACCTAGTTTTATATATTTGTTTATGTCAGCTTCTTTTACACCATAGTTTGCTACTAGGTCATCTTTAGCTTTTTGCACACCTATATTATCGTGTTCTTGTCGCTTTATGTATAGGCGTTGCATGGTTGCTCTAGCCTCTTGCGGCATAGCATCCAGCCACTCATGTGTCATCCTATCATATTCTTTCTTCGCTTCACTTACCTTCCCTTCCATCCCATAACTATGAACTTCAGCACGTGGTTCATTAGAACGTAACCATTCAGTAACGTCAGCAGGATTGACTTTCCCAGCAGGAAAAGCTTTCTCAATTCCAGCAGATTTCAACATTTCCCATTCAGACGGTGGAACTTTATTCCGAATAGTGTTTAGAATCTGCTCAACAGGTTGTGCTCCTTTGACTGTGTCTCTGACAACACGTTCTGCTGACAACATGAATGGACGTTTATCCTCTCTCTGAATTCCACGACCTTCTGCTGACTTCCTCTCAGACCCAGGAATCTCCTCAATAGTCTCGCCCTTTGCTGTTGCACCGTGAGTGAGTTTACCTTCTGGTGTCATTTTCGCGATAGAGGCGAACTTACCCATTTCACCCATGTCATAGTATTTGTCGTTGAAATACACTTCTTCTCGACTACCATCAGGTTTAACGACATTTACTTTTCGATAACCTTCTAGTGGGTTAGCAGTTCCTGTTACTTGTTTTGTAGTTCGATTCAAAAATTCAATAACATGAGGGTGGTCAACAATATTGGCTTTTCCGTGTTTTATTATTGATTCAATTGTTGCAGAAGTTCCATCTGGATTTTTTGCAAATAGAGTTTTTTCATACCAAGTACCGTTTGATTTGAGAAACAAGCCTTTGTTTCGATTGCTCAACACCCATGGTTGTCCATTAATGATTCCTTGTTTGTAATCACCAAAATTGTTAGACCAAAATTCATGATTATATTTTGACTTACTGGAGTAATCTTCTGACTTTCTCTCATCTTGTCCTCCAGTAACAGCAGTAACTCCTGCTATCTCTCCAGTCCTTCCGAGAGGTCCATATTCTCCAACAGTCCCCATTCCTTCTCGATTAACAAATCTGTAATTCAAAGCTCGTTGAAGGTCCTCGACAGATGGATTCTTTCCGAAACGTTGATTCCACAAAGCTTTGGTATCTCCCCACCATTTACGCCAAGGACCTTCTCTCTTAAGATTTAATTGCTGTTTCAAGAATTCAGCACCTTGTTCTGTGGTTGCGAATTCATGGCTATCAACAGGAGGTTGTCCTGTCTCAGCTAAATGCTTATTGTATTCTGCCAGAGCTTCCTTCTGTTTCGCATACAACCCGTCGAGAAAGCTCTTAGCTCTAGTGTTTCCTGAAGCAGCGTCCTTTTCAATCTCAGTAATTTCATAGTGCAATCCTTCATGCGCTCTTGTGTCAACGGTTTCTTTTTCTGGATTGACGTAGATTTTACGTTCAGCCCTGTCAGGATACATTACACCTTTGTCTTCAATGTTTCTGTTCTCCTCCACACTAACATTCTTACGTTGGAGTAAATCATCAGTAGCAGTTTTTAATGTATCAGAAGGAGTAGTGCTTAACTTCTGTTCACCCATTAACGATACAACTTCCCTTTCTTTCGGAGTAGCTGGGAGTTCTTTGCTGTATTTAGTTCTATCAAAAGATTCAGGGCGAGCAATGTCTGGTTGCAGGAACTTATCTTGTGTAATCCGAAGTGTATTCTGTGATACAGGCTTTTGTTCAGGAGCAATAGCAGTCTCAGCGTGAATATCAGAGACATTCTTCGCAACCATTTTCTGATAGTCAGCAAGTTTTTGTGCACGGTCAATTTCAGCTTTAATGACTTCAGGAGTTCTTAATGGTTGGTCAAGAACATCACCAACAGCATTTTGTAATGCAGCCTGTGTTTCAGCTTGAGATTTCTTCAAAGCTTCAATCTCAGCATTAAGCTTTGCCTGATTCTCCATGCTTGCATTAGCCATTTCAATAGCACTGTCATTGAATTGACGTTGTGCAGCCAAGCTTTCACGGAAAGTTTTGACTTGAGCATCTTGTTGTGGAGGTAAACCTTGTGCTTGAGAAGCCCGAAGTGCAGCTTCATTATCAATCATTCTAGGTCCATGTTCAGCAGGAAGTCGCATTACAGTTCGACCCAGAGCGGTTGGTTTGTTTAGTGCTGCGCCAACAAGAGTTTCTACAGCCAAATCTGTAGGATTAAATTCGCCAGCAACAATCTGTCTTCCACCTTCAGTTGCAGCGGAAATTCCTGCTCCCAATCCAACATTCGCCAAAGCCGCTCTGTAGGCAGGATTTAGTGTTTCAAGAGCCTTAGAACCTGCAACAGAAGCAGCAGGTAATTGTGCAGCACCTTTCAATGCGTCACGAGTAACGCTTAATGATGGGCGCATTGTTAGTAAATTAGCCCCAATTTCCCCGACACGGGTAGCGACTGGATGTTCAGTTGCATCTAAAGCTAACTTGTCTTCAATGCTTTGTGGTAGCATTGCATTCTGTGCAGCTTTTGTCACAGCAGAAGCTCCAGCACCACTAACTAATCCAGCAGCAAGTGGAACTAAGAAACTCAAACCACCTGTAGCAGGGGCAAATGGAGCAGCTAAAGCCATACCCCCGGCAAATCCAGCAGCACCAGCAGTAGCTGGTAAAGCATTAGCCAATGCAGCTCTACCACCAGCACCCAAAGCTGTGGATTGAAGGGGAGCATCTGGAAAATCAACTAATTCACCTTTATAAGATGAAGTGTTATACCCCATCTCTTCAAGTTGATTTAACTCATCTGGTGTAAGTTTGCGTTTCATTTAAGGAAATTCGAGTTTTTGCTGGTTAATTGGGTAACGATATCCTGAAATTTTCTTACGATATTCTTCAGCTAAAGCCCTATCAATTAAGGCTTGCTCTTCGGCTGTTCGATTTTGAACACCGGGAAGATTGGATAATAAAACACTGCGATATTGTTCGTATTCTTTAGGCACGACATTGGTTTGAGTTTGCGTAGCAGGATATACAAAACCGGCTCCAAATTTATTTGTCGCTCCTTCTGGCATGACTTCTGTCTTTGTTGCTGTCCTTGTCGGACGAACAGGCATACCAGAAGTATTAAACTTCATTGGGTATTTCTCCATACCTAATTGTTCAGCAATAGCCCCTAATCCATTATTTGCTGACATCATGTCATCCAGAGGAGATGGATTGATTTGTTTGAAATAGGGATTACGTTGAACAGTTACTTCTCCTGTAGGAGATACTGTGGTATATGAGGATTGTTTTGGATTGAGAAAAGCTTCAGATGGAGTTTGTCCACCATACGTATCTCGAACTAATTCGGCAGTTTGTTTTGATAGAGCAGCTCTACCTGCATTCGGCAATAGAGCTTTGTTCTCAGCTTCTGACCTATTTGCTGATGCGATTGTAGCTCTATCAACAGCAGTTCCTTTATCTACAGATAGTGCAGGGCGGCCTTTCTCAATTCCTGTTTTAGCTTCAATCTGAGATTCAATATTCTTTGTTGAGAAGTCTCCTCCAGTAGCAGCATAGAAATCTTCTAGTGTAGAAGTCCCCAACTGGTCACCGTATTTACTGAATGCAGCAGCACCTTTGGCGATTGTGGTTCTGTATTTTTGATAATCCTCAACAGGTAATGCTGAAGCTTTGGCATTTTCTTCTTGTGCCCAATTAGCAAATACAGGACGATACTTAAAGTCATCAGCTGTTAGGTTATAGACCTGTCCTGTTTTCTTGAATGTGTCAACATCATTTGCTTTAACAGGATTTTTAGCTGCGAATTGACTAGCTGCCATTCGTTCATTTTCAGCTCGGAATTCTTCTGATTTCTTCAGACCTTCTTCTCGTTGCCAAGCAATAGCTTGTCTGCCCTCTTGATACTTACGGTCAGCTTCTTTCTCTTCTCGACGCTTTTTGTCACTGTTATCGAACAGTTGCATTATTGCGCTAATAGCAGCAGTATTCATAATCCAATATCTTTCAAATGATTTTGTGTGCATGTTCTCTGAATTTCAATGAAAACTTATCGAGCACATCTTGACCAAACTCCAAGACAATAACTGCAAACACCATATTAACAGCAGCATGGCTAAGAGCTTTAGCATCACGTTTTTTCCAATCTTCATTAGCATGTTCCCAAGCTACACTGTCAAAGTATTGACAATGAATTATTCTGTCGACAAGATACAGCATGTGTCCCCATTTACGCCAATACGGTGTGTTGTAAACACATCCAGCAAGAGCTTGAATTTTGCGTTTACGGTCAGCGTCATATGGTTCATCAATGTCGTCATCAATCATCTCGTAGTATTCGCAAGATAACTTCAAGAACTCCCACGCTTCTTGATGTTCAGCTGGACGAAACATAGCTTCATACTCTTCATACAAAGCTTGGTCAGTGAAGTTAGGGTTCATGCATTTCGTCCAATGTCGCTAAGAGCATACCGTGTGCTGTTCTTCCAATTGTAATCAGAAGTAAGTGCATTTTGCGCACCAGTTGCAGAAGCTATATTGCCAAGAGCAGATTGACCAAACTGGAATGCATTTCCAGAAGATGGAGTTGCAACTTGACCTTGTGTCATAGCAGTAATGATGGGATTAAATGTTCCAGACCGTTGAGCATTCCCACTATTAGCTGTGTTGATGAAGCTATTCAATTCAGCACGTTTTTGTGACAACCTGTCACCAAAAGACATAGCGTTAGTTACAGCATTAGTCGCATTGTCTAATCCTAGATTTCCTGTAGCTGTCGCACTACGAGCTAGAGAACGTTCTACTTCTGCTCTTTCCCCACCGGACAATCCGTTGAGATTGATACTATTTAACAAATCAGCTGTCTTTATCGCTGTTAGCGCTTGGGTTGGGTCAAGTTTATCTTGTAGAGCTTTAGCTGCCGTTGCAACTTCTGCTCCAGAACCAGTTAATTGTTTAATAGCTTGTTGCGCAGCTAATTCATTGGCTTGACTTTGAAGTCCAGCATAGCCAGGTTGAACTGCTTGAGCAGCAGCTAAATCAGCTTGAGCTAAAGGAACAGACTGTGATGCTGTTGCACGTAATACTTCAGGTATACGTGTAGCATAAGCAGACAGAATCTGGTCTGTTGTTTCTTGAGATGACGCTGGAGGAGCGCCTGCACTTGCTTTGCCCATAAATCATTTCACTTTTGTTAAGAGATGTAACAGACGTTTAGTTTTGTAATTAACGAAGTTGTCTCCTCTGTCAGCGACAATCTCAATGTGCTGGAAATTAGTTCTGTAAAATAGAATAATTTCATTAAGAGATTTCTTCGTTGTTGCTATCAAAGTTTGGACATAGAATTTGTCATGAATCATCTTACCCCATGCAATACCTGTAATTTGTCCAGACTCATCTTCAGTATAGCAAAAGCATTTCTTGGCTATAGCTTGTTCTATACTATAAATTACTTCACGGAATGTCCAATTATGGCAAATTCCATTTGTCTTGTGTTTCTCAACAAATTCAGCTGCAAGTCCTACTGTCATTAGTTTTGACTCCTTACACTATTAATAGGACCACCATCTACAGCTTCAAATGTAATCTGTGACAAAGAAGCCTTTGATGTCCATGTGATTATGCAGTATGTTTGCAGACCCACAGCACAATCTAACGTTTGGAAATTCTCATTACGAATGTTTGTATTGACATCTTGCAACATCCCAACTCCAGAATATGTAAGGGCGGGAGTGTTGTATGGGATTTCATTCTGAATTGTTCCAGCTAAAGTCAATTCATTCTGGACAAGTGGTGTTACACTAGCAGTGAAATCGGTATCAATATTAATGAATGTGCATTTAACAGTCGTTAACTTGTGTTCCCAGTCTTTCGGGATTGCATTGCCGTCAACAGACAGTGTGTTTGAGCTAATGCTTAGTGTACGAATTAAAGGAGCAAAGACTGTGCCACGATAGAATGTATAAACTTTATCATCAGTAGTTATTCCATAAAGACGCTGAACAGTAAGTTCAATTTTAGCCAACATCTTTACTAGAGAACCTCCAGCTTGCAGTGTATCAAATCCAACCCATGATTGATTAAGAGTGTCAAACACTGCAATAACAGGACCAATAATTGTGTTTACTGCATACAGTTCATAATTGTCGTAGAGTATTGCAGCACTTGCTACAGATGATTGAATTAGATTTTCTCCATTGGATGTCCTGAAAATAGATGATAATCCTTTAGAGAAGACAGAATTTCGCCCTTCGTTTTCTGTCTGCAAAATTGCATTGAATGACCTAACCCCTGTCAAATCAATAAATCTTGTATCACCTAGGCTGTCAATGATACACCTATCTGACAAACACGTAGCATTGAACAGAAATTTCCTAATGAAAGTGTATTGGCCGAACAGTGTTGGTGCTCCTGGAGTTTGATTCTTTGTCACTAGGAAATTGTTGTTCCCAGCAGCAACAAACAATCCACCAGTTGACATTTGTCTCAAAGTTGTGATTCCACCAACTCCAACACTATATGCTGTAGTTGAAGCATCTCCGCCTTTGTCACCATTTATGTCAATATTGATGACAAAATCAAGTGGGCGACCTTCTACTGAACGATAGATTGTTTGACCATCCTGTGCAGTGATATAAAGTATTCCATCAGCCCATGCCATTGAATTTCCGATTGGGACATACTCTCTGTTGTCAGAAGTCAGGTCTCCACCACTGTCAGACCAATCCCATTGGTCATAGGTTTGAAGAACTCTACTAGTAGGTAGTCCAGTAGATTGGTCGACATAAATGAATTGTGGTTGATTGATGTTGTCTTGAACTACAATCCCAGAAAGCGAACCTAAAGCTACTCCACCAAATACATTTTCAGAAGCTCCACCAGAAGCACTGCCAGCAGTAACTAATTTACGAATGTATTTCGATGTTGTGATTGGAACTACTGCTGTCCAGAATCTAGGAGCATCAGACGACATCTGAAATCCAAGAATACGTTTCCATCCTGTGGCTGTGTAATGTCTGTAGTAACAATATCCTGCACAGAATAAAACAATATATTCTCCAAATGTTAGGATTTCTTGTTTAATTCCATAAGGTGCACTGACATCAAGAACACCAGAAGCAATGGGTTCTAACTTCCCAAAACGATTCCTGAAATTCAAACCTAAACGATATTGAGTTGGGTCTAAATTTACATCATTAGCGAGAAGATTCATCCCGCCACTGAAAGATTGTTGAGAAAATGTGCTCATCAGTAAGGTCCAATCCTAGGCCAGTAACCAGGACGTTGTGGTCTGATTGGTTGAATCAAAGTGTCATGAGGATTTGGAACAAGAGCAATGCAATCTTCCGTTGCTGCATTTTCATTTTCATTTTTTCTTGCCATTGTTCTTGATGCTTTCCCATCGTATAGTGCAGCTAAATCAGGTTTCTCTTGAATCTCATAGTATAGCTGTATAGCTTTGTTGACAATGACATCATCAAATCCAACAGCTGGGAATTCATCAGAGTCAGCAGAAAGATATGGCAAAGCTTTCTTGTATAGTGTCTCCATCCAATGTGCTGCATTTCCTCCACCATTGTTATTGAGGTATGGAAATGTCGAAACATCTACATGAAGATATTCTGATTTCAGTCTGTTATTCCCCATGACAGCTAATTCTAAACCATCAACATCAGTAACTGAGATATTATAAGAATTAACTCTGTTTTTCTCAAGAAGCTCAACATCAACGTAAGCATTAACTGTACTCTTAGTTACAGCATCCATCACTACAATCTCTGATGTTCTGTCTGAATTCTCTGTAGGTCCGGCTATAGTGATTTCTACAGGTGGATTTTCAACAGCATGAACTGTAAATGTCACCAAAGACTCATTACGAACAGAGGTGTGCAGTGGATGTTTATTCTTAATGCGATAGTTACGCCATTTATCTGGCCAGTTAATCTGATTGTATCGTGGCCTCATTTGATTGATGTGCCACGGAGTTTCAGTATCCCAGGGCCGCACTGCACGAAGTTCACCTACATATGTTGGAAAAGATATAGTTTGGTCCCCATTGATTTTGAACAGCTGTTCCATCTGTGACCCAACCATATCAGATTGGTCATAGAGTTCACGTGCAGCTTCATTGACAAATCGGAGCATTGTTGCTCGTTGATTTGTCTGAGATGGATTCAGACCAACCTTATTCCCGAACTGTTGTAGAATATATTTGACTGACATAAGCTGATTACAATGAAGCTTTAATGTAAATACTCCACTTGGATGTGTCAATGTTTGTTGCGGCTCCAGTTGCTTTATTAACTACATACCAGTTAGCAGTAGCCACTGCTGCTGTGGCGCCGACTTGAGTTGCTGATGCCCATACAGCAAGCGGCATACTGTTGCCAGTAACATACCATAGAGACGAAGAAAGTTTTACAACATCGTTTTGTGAATATCCAGCATTACCTCCAGCGTCTGTGCATTTAAGGTAAGCTTCAACTTGAGATGGAACAGCACCAAGTCCATGATTTTCAGTAAGTCCAGCTATTGCTCCGATAGCAATACCTGCTGCTGCAAGAGGAGTTCCTGAGAATGTCAATGAAGCGGCGAATGTAGCAGGACTTACCAATTCAAATTTATTTGTATATGGCGAAGCAACACGAACAACTTTACCAACATCAGCGGCACTAGCTGGATTGGCTAACTGTGAAATCCAAATATCAGCATCTTCAACAGCTGTTCCAGCAGCATTCGTTCTCTTGACTGCATATGCTGTTCCTGACTTGGCAATCTTAGCGTTAGTTACAGCTTCATCAGCCAACTTACCAGTAGTCACATTGATGTCAGCAATTTTAGTTGTAGTTACTGCACCAGTAGCAATTGACGGATTTGGATATGTTCCAGTCAAATCTCCACCAGCAGCACCACCAGGACTAAATGTAGTTGGGACACCAGTTAATTTGGAGTAATCCAGAGTGATGATTTTGTCATCAGTGATTGTGTTGTCAGCAATCATGTAACCCTGAATAACACCAGTTCCAAGTGCAGCAGTGTTGATGCCTACCCACTTAAGGTATGTCACATCAGATGTTCTGCTTGGGTCCCACAAATAAGCAGAAACAGAAGTTGCTGACCTACGCAACCAAACATATCGTTGCCATTTAGGATACGTAGCCGCAGCCGGGACATCAGGAACACCAGCTGTATCAGTAGTTACAATGACAAATCCAGTGTCAGTATTCGGAACTAGACCAGAACCGAATTGATACAGTTGGTCACCACTAATATCTGGATATGCGGTAGGGTCAAATGGAGGAAGTAAATCTTGTGTTGCACTCATAATTTTAATTTATTACTGGAACGCTGCTAGCTGGCCATTGAAACGGTAATGGGAAAGCTCCACCACTTAACGGCCATGCAAAGTCTGTGACAATAGATGACGGTGTGGCAATAGTGAAATCGTCTGAGAATCTGTAATCATAACTTCCACGAACAGATGTTGCAAAATTAAGAGCTTCAGATTGTGAACAAACTTCAGAGATTACAATGTAAGGATTTGGAGTTCCTCCAAACACAACAGGCCAATCAGGGTCCCATTTACCTACAGGAAATCTGTTGCCTGGAGGAAGGGTAAAGATATACAAAATAGTAGATGGTGAGGATTTTAATCTAACTGTCCACACACCATAACCATTAGTGCCAATGCCGTCATATTGGAAACGACATAATGTAGATTCCCACAATACGGATGATGTTTTTGTGTATGTGTCGTTCGCAAAAGCATTACCCGCACCAGCAAGAGAGAATTCTGTCAAAGGGTCAGGAAGAATATTCCAAATCTCTATCCTGAAATTCTTTTTAATTAGTTGCCCAGCATATAGAGGACAATCAAAAAACAAAGCTTCACCAACATCTGACCACAGCTTATACCTATGCATCACATAATCATCATCCACCCATGCTATACATGCGAGATAATTTGGTGATACAGGAACAGTAAATGGTTTTAGTGTGAAGTTCTTGGTTGCAGTGTAGTTAAAAACTGCAGCAATGCCACTTGCATTTCTCCACTCAGCATTGACATTGAACGCAGGAATTGTAAAATATCCCTGTGTTCTTGTAAGACGAGGGACGACATTAACATCAAGCCATCGCTGTAATTGACGAGGTTGAGTTAATGCACCCGACTCATTAGATGGAGGTGGAGCAGAAGGAATTGGCATAACTAACTTTGTTTTAACTGACTCCAAGTAATCTTTTTAGCTTCTTGTAAAGCTTTGATTGCGTCATCAATAGTTGCTGCTTTAGCCATATTGGTTAAGATAACTTCAGCAGCATCTATGCCAACTTTCGCAATGAGGTTAATTACCGCAATAGTCAATGCTTCATTCATAATTGATTCGCTTTTGTTAGGTTGTTTTGATTTTTATTGGCTGCATCAAGGCTATATGTAGCTAAGATATTGATGAGCTCAAGAACTGGAGCTTTCACTGCACTGAGTAATGCAGCTTTGTCTGGAGCATTTTGACTTGCTTTCACGCCTTGTAAACTTAACTCAAGAACACTGGCCGCCTTTAGAAATTCTTGGTCAGCTTTTTCAATCTTTGCATCAGTCTCTTTACTGATTAACCCTTGTTTATAGTAGACAGCAAGTTCAGTCAGTGTGTTTTTACGGACTTCTGTTACTGTGACAACAGTATTGTAGAACGTTGTGCATCCTGATACAATCAAGAGCAGGAGAATTGCAGAGATGGTTTTCATTTTTTAGTGATGGTTGTGTCAATATTCTCCGTTATAGTTTCAGGTTTAGGTTTTGCATTCAAGTAACGGATAACTTGAACAATTGTCAACATGCCACAAAGTCCGACGGCTTGTTGTAAATTCAACCCAACATGTGGAATCCCAAGTTTCTCAGCACCATTGGATGTAATAAGTGCAAGCAAAGTGTCAGTAACATTCTTAATCCACACTAAATAGAAACCTTCCAACCATCCGCGCCAATCAAGATATTTGTGTATTGCCATAACGTTCAGTGTGTTATTCCATTCCCAAACTTTAACCAAAGTGTGGCGCCAACTTGAAGTACAGTTAAACCACCCATAATCATCCAAAGTTGCTTTCGCATTTCTTTGAGTTCTGATTTTATTTCAGTTATTGTTTGTTCCATAATTTCAACTTTTGCTTCCAGTGTTGCTATTCTTTCTCCTTCTGTACTCATATCCCTCCTCATTGATTTGTTCTGACTATAAACACGTTTGTGAAACCTTTGCGCATTATTTTTGTTATAGTGAAAAATCCTTGTGCAAGTTGCTTTGTTGGAACTGTCAATATGTTTGTTCCTGTGACTGTCGCATACCACTTCCATGGTCCATTGAGATTTGTTTTATATGACCACTCAAAAACCAACTCAGGTATTTCCCACTTGTCCTGTTCAGCATATACAGCTTCTATTGTCATTGTTGGCTGGACTGGTTGTAGAGTATAGTATGTTATTCCACCAACAACTAGTGCACCAGCACCTATCGCAGCCCATGTTGATTTTGTTGAGTTTGGATTCACACCAGACGGTTTTGGTGTTGGGTTTCACTCATGTCAATACATCAAGATGTCAGCACCCAACCACCACAAGCCATTAGTCGGAGACGAGCTAAACCCATAACCGAATAGCGCGTTGTAAACCTCGCCAGGCTTACCTGCGTATGTGAACGTGTTCGTGGCGGAGATTGCGAACACAACATTGCTGGTTGCTGTTTGCAGCGAGGTTACGTCTGAAGAACCAGAATCGGCTGCATAGGTTGTCGGGTTGCAACCAATGCGATAAACCTTGAACGATGCCGCTACGTTTTGATTGTTTGTCGTGAAAAAGTATTGAGTAATGGCCAGCGTCTTTTTCCCAACCATCTTGTTGCTTGGAATAGCCACCGCCACTTGTCGCGTGGATGTCGGGATAAGATGGCCAGCAATGAATCTGCTGCCATAGCTGGTGTAAATCGGGCCAAGGAAAGCTGGCAGAGGAGATGCAGCGATTGCTCCACTGCTGACCAATAGACCATCGTGCGCGGTGACGGAATAAGATTCTGCCGCTACTGACCGCTGAGCATATCCGAAACCTTTTAACTGGTCGGCATTCAAACCCAATTTGTCAGTGATAATTTGACCACTAATCCGACCTCCCTCCAAGGTCACATGAACGCCATCAGACTGATACAATGGCTGGACTGCAACATTGTTCGAAACCGCTGAATACAGCGAAGCCAGATATGGAGCACCTAAGTCAATTAGTGGTGCACCTAAATCACCAATGACTGAATAGTTGGTCTTGGCCTGTAGGTTGGCCTGATAGGTCAGGTTAGTTCCCGGTGGCTGGTAAGTGTAAATGAGGTCAGCATTAAGAAAGTTGTCCCGCCACATGGTCGCAGCGTAAGGCGCAGCTAAATATGGCCAACCAAGGTCACTAATAATCACCGCGTCATAATTGGAAACAACCTGAGCAATGAAATTGCTTTGTAGGGCATTGGTCATCGCGGTCAACCAACTCATCCCAGCGATGTCCCACATATCGTACACGAACGAGTTTGCATTAGTGGTCCACTGGCCCAACGACTGGAGGATATTGGTTGTGCCGCCGCTACTTTGAATGCTGGCGATGACGTTGAACTCACCGCCCAAATAGAAGTTGGTGACAAATCCAGCGGCAGCACCACCGTTATCTGCTGAGAAGGAAAACGCTGTGCCTTTAGTTCCGTAAACTCCGTTTACCAAGGACTGCGTGGAAACTGTATAAGTGCCGCCACCGTTTAATTTCGCGCAATTCACCGTGAGAAACCGAGTCGGAATTGCTTCATTCAAGTCTGTCTGGTTGGTGAAACTCTCTGTCGAACTGCTAATTCCGAGAAACCCGGATTGACAGAACCACTGTGTTCCATCGCCAAGATAGGTTGTGTAACCAGCGCCGTCACCTTGCAGATAACAATAGTTGGGGGACAGCGTAACTGAACCAGCTCGGGTCATAGTTTGAAGCAAGTTGGTTTGAATAATCCTGTGCATTTGAGCCTGTGGCCCAACAGCGGCATCATCGCAGAAAACCAATAACCGGATACAATCGCCCCGCGACTTCAGATAGTTGAGCCTTGGCGTAGCTAAAGCATTGACTGTTAAATCATTCCAAGGGCGCTGACCCATACTAATAAGTTGCATGTTCCCGTAAATGTTCGTTGCACCTAGCGCATTTCCCTGACTCACATTCGTCGCCGCGATGCTGGCAACTACAGACGCAGGAACTCCACTGGTCGGTCCACCAACAGTCACAGCAATTTGATAAACTTGATTAGATGTTAATCCTCCACCAGAACCACTAAGTGTTGGTCCTTGCAAAGTTGGAGGAGCTTTAACAGCAACAATTCCGCCAAGCAAAATTGTAGATAAGATTAGTAAACGTTTCATGACGTTGATATGTTAATTACGACGACCAGAATCTTTACGACGAATCACTGTAGTTGAAATTGTAGTTGCCGCCCCGGGACAATACACAGAAACAATCTTACGATGCGCGGTGCAATCAAGTTGCTGACCAGCAGCTAAATAGCCATGAAAGACATTGACATCATTACAAACAGGGTCTTGTGTCACACCGTCAGCATTAAGTTTCCATACACCAAAACTGTAATAACATCCATTCTGTCCGACATTCTGGATGTATCGACTAGCAATTTCATCACGACTATTGTCATACGGCAAAACTTTAGTAGCAGTATTTGCCGGAACAGGGATGACGTTAGGAGCATCAATATCTGTATTGCGCTCTGAATAAGTTACTGAACGTGTGCTAATCATAAGAAAGAGAAAGTTATGTGATTTTCAGAAACATCTTAAGAGAAAACGGTGGAGGAGAACTATCACGAAACTCCTCCACCGTCCCCACCCAACAACAGATTACTGCTGGTAAGTAATCTGAACCTGGACAACACCGCCACCAATGGTAGCGTTAGTTGCCCAAATACCACGATTGAAGACCCAAGCACCATTGAAAGTTGCACTTGAGTTTGTTCCAGCTTGACCAACGAAACGTAACGGATACCAGTTAACATTCGATGCAACAGTGATTGTAGTATCAATCAAAGCCACATTAGTAATGCTATTGGTATATCCGTAGTAGTTAGTATATGTACTAATCCAATTCGTTGCGTAACTGATAGGCTGAGTATACGCAGCATTGGTGAACATGAACACGTTTGTCGGACAATCATAGATAAGTGCTCGACCAGCAGTAGTAGCCGTACTGAGCAACGTAATCTGTGACACTTGAACTGCACCACTTGGAAGTGAATTAACCAAATTGGTCACTCCACCACCAGCAATGGACACAGTAGCAGTCTGTTGAGCACTGAAGCCATTCAAAGCCACAGCCATCAACCCAATAAGAAGGAATTTAATTTTCATATTATTTTCTTTGTTTTGTCAAGGATTAGTTAGTCATCACATACGGACGACGACGTTCAAACACAATGCTGATGGAGAACCGACGTTCACCGGGCAAGTAACCGAAAGTACATTCAGAGATGAACTTCAATTGCTTACCGTAACTATTCAAGTCCAGAGAACCATCAGGACGAGTAATGAGAACCTGGTCAGTGAGACGAACTTCACCATTCCATTTCATGCTGTAGAACTTCTCAGCAGACATGTTAGTTGTAGCGAACTCTTTCGGTGGAGGACCAACCTTAATAGTCCTGGCAACACTGTCCCCGAGGAGATGAGCAATTTCATAAGGCGCACTAACGAGAGACGTGTAATACGGATTAGGTTTACGCTTCTTGTCAGTAGCATCATAGATTTCAGGGTCAATAGGTTGACCTGCAGCCCACAACACATTACCAGCACCATCAACAATATCCTGAAGTGAGAAACGAAGAGGATACGGATTGATTTTAGTGGTAATGTAACCGAACAACAGACCTTTGAAGTCATTGAACAAGAGGTTCAAGTCAAGAGGCTTGAGAGTTTGAACATCCGGGTCAAATGTCCATCCCGCAAAAGCTTCAGAAGAAGTAATAAGAACGTAACGGTTCTTAAGACCTTCATTGTCTTTCGCCATATTCTTTACTCCATTGAATGCAGGAGCACCCATATCTTCTTGGAGATTCAAGTGGCAACAATAAACATCACGCAAAGTCAAACCTTGCAGAGCATAAAGTTGAGTCTGTTGAATCAGCCAAGCACGAGTCTTAGAGTTTGCAGCATTGCCAGCCGCATTACCCATAGTCGTCGGAGAATTCCCACCAGCAGGATTAAGTCCTGAGCCAGCGAAATAGACGTTCGGAGTAAGAAACCACAGATTAGTTTCGATGAATTGATTGTTACGAATAGCAATCTTCTCAACGATGTCTTTGTCTGCGAATTGCAGGTAATTCTTCCAGAAAGCAGTGAAGCTAGGAAGGAAGTTGAACTGGAAAGACTCAAAATCATGAGTCTTGACACGAGCATCTTCAGTGCTTTCACTGACTTGATACACGTCTTTCAGAGGAACTTCAGTAACGTTGTTTGGGAAGAAGAATGGACTACCAACAGGAGAACCCTGTGGAGTAGTTCCACGCATCACGTTACCTTCATTGGCCTGCCAATCAATATCTCCGAGAAGTTGGTCAAAGATATTACGGCGTTGGAAAACAGCAACTTCATTCTGGACGAGATAGAAGTCAAGCTGTGCGAAACGATTTACGTCTTCGACAACTGCATTGCCGAAAACTGCTGGTTTGTCATAAAAACTAGGCATAACTAAAATTTGTGTTGATTGTTTAACGGACAAGATGTATTTAGGCAACATCTCTTACCGTCAATGCCCTTTGACAATCAGCAGCAAATTACAGTGTCTATGCCCTTAGACTTTAGCAGCTAGAGAGTTGAGTGAAGAATCGCTCAACTACAAATGAAAAAGCAGGAAGTATGCCAACACACTTCCTGCTGTTGAGCTGCTGTGTTAAACGACTACAAACTTATCATAGTAGTTTTGACATCATGATATGAAGTTCCTGCTAAATGTTTTTGACACCAATCATTTACTTTCGATAAAAATTGCTTTATGTCCTCTTGAGTAATTTGATTCCAGTGAGTCCAGTGTTGTTCAGTTTGAAACCTACAATACTTAGTTGTAGCCAAATTACCAGTAAGTATACGTGCTTGAGCTATCAACTTAGCACAATCTCCATATGTATTTATTTCAACAGTTCCATCAGGCTGCTTTAACAAAACATTGGTTGTAATACTCCAGTCAATATTCAGAGTAGCTTTGTTTTCGTAGTTTGTTTCCATAATTCACCTTTCCACTTACACAGGCATCCCTGCTATAGAGAACTCTTTAACCCGACCAAATGGTGACTTAACTCCACCATTCTGTCCTTCAGGTTGAACTTGGCTCTTAGCTCCACTCACAGGTTCAGCACGACGTTCTTCTCTTTGAATCTCTTGTTGAACCTGCTTGCTTGCTCCTCCGTTACGAAGTTCTTCAGCTTGAATTTGAAATGCAGCAAACAAATCAGCAGCAACTTGAACTCCAAGCTCTTTTCGCATGTATGGAGGGAACAGATTGATTAGTGCATTACGACAAGCTTCAACTGTAACTTCTTGTCCAGCATCATTGATGAATGTGGACTGCATAATCTTTGGGTCGGCAACCCAACCAAAACGTCTTGCACGTTCTTGTTGAATAGCGTTAGCATCAGCTTGAACACGTTGCTTATGTGTAGCTGCAAAGTTCTGTAATTCGCCACGCTTCTGTTGTGCTATTTGATAGGCATTATTCATCCAACGAGATACAGCAATATCAGCTTGTTCATTGCCGACTTGTTCAGCACCAACAATTGGATTACCATTTGCATCCCATTTTTCAATCGGTTTCCACGGCTTACCCTGCCTGATAAGAATTAGTTGTTGTTCCCAATACTTAGCCTCTTTTTCAGCATAAGAAACATCTTCCCCGATTTGATTGAAAGCGGGGTCAAGAACATAAGCATCAGGATGTTGGAGATATTGTCCACCCTGTTGAGTAGATAGTTCTTTGTTTTGCTTAATCAACTTTACAGTGAAGTCACGTGCTGTAGTTGACATCTGCCTAAGTTCAGCAGCTTCCTCTTGTGTAAATCCGGTATAGTCAAATTCTTTAACTGGTTGAGCTTGACCTTTAGCTTTAGGTTGAATTTGACGAGGTTGAACAGGAGTAGCTTGTTGTTGCTGACCTTCTTCTTTCTTAGGAGGAATTTGTTGAGCTGCTTGCTGCTCACCTTCTTTCTTGCCTTCAGCAATCATTGCTTTAGCAGCTTCAAGGGGTGTTTGAGCTTTTTGTTCAACTTTGACAGCTTCTGCTTTAACATCACCAGGCTCAGCATCTACAAGACTGCTATCAGCTTTGAACTCAAAGTCCTTAGCTCCTTCTGGAAGTTTAGATGGGCCAGGTTCTACACCAATCTTTCCTGTTGATTTCTCACGAACAACAAATGGAGTTACAGGTGGAGTTGTTGCGGCTGGATTGCTGTTTGAAGCAGCACCACCATTACCTTCAGCACCACCATTATTTTGATTGGGAGTCTCTAACAGCCGAGACAAACGATTCAGTGTCATATAGTTCTTTCTTTAGTTTTTTGATTATTGTTAGTTGGGCACCATATTGTCTGATAACACTATCAGGCAAATCTTTATTCACAGCATTCGCTGCTATGTAATCTATGATGTTGTTAAGCCGCATCTCAATAATGCTGAACGCAGCTACAGTCACAGGTTGTCTTTTCCAATCGTTATGATTGGATGCTAAGACATTAGTTGTAGAAAGCTCACTCATACTTGTTGTGGTCCTATGAATTTACTCAATTCTTGTGCAATATCTTGAATCGCCGGTAACACATGAATCTTTCCTGTATCACTGAACATCTCTGGACGACTGGACAACGTAATAAGTTTCTGTCCAATATTCACAGCTTCTTGCATCATAGCTTTCTGTTGCATAGCTTGTTGAGATTTAGCCTGAGCTTCAGCTTCTTGGAATATCTTGATATACTTCGAAGCTGTTTCAGGAAACATCTTTGACAAAATGTCACTAAGAAATGCAGAGGCGGCAGGCGTTTCTTTCATCACAGGCCATGCTGCCATCATAGCATTGACTATTTGTTGACGTTCAATGACATCAACATCGCCTGCTGGTCTGATGGAATAACGACGAGCGTAAAAAGGAAGGATATCAGAAGCAACTTGAATCAAGCCAGCTTGAACACGAGAACTGATAATCTCAAAAGAGACAGTGTAAAGTTGTTTGAGTGCGGTACTGAACAAAACAACTTGAACAGTGCTGAGAGAAGCCGCCTCTTGTGTCGAAGCATTAACTTCTGCTGCTGTTTTACGACTATCTTTCCTGTTATTCGCAGCGAAATTAACCTTAGATGTCTCTGCTTGATTAGCAGAAACAAGAGCCATAACAGCACTCAACGCTGATGGGTCAGGCCAAGACAATTGGAATTGTTTAACTTTACTGTCAATAATAGCCCCGTTCTTGAATTGAACATTCTTCTTCATCCCTGTATCGGGATTTGGGTCATCGTTTTCACGGGAGAACAACATCATTGATGCTCGGCGATATCCAGTGGTAATACTGCTAAACATTGATGTCACTGCTGTCTGCGTATCCTGGTCAAGATAAACACGACCTTTTAACTTGTCTATTGTGTTGTTCTCTGAGATAAGATATGGGAAAACATAGAATGGATACTGCGTCTCAAAATCATCTACCCATTCAATTTGAGGTTGAATCTGTGCACCAGCAGGAACAATCATCTGAACTGCTTGAGGTTTGGCGACAGCTTTCTTTCTACCAAGAAATAAAGGTCTAGGTTGACGAATCCAACCATCACATTTATCTGAACATGCCCAGCCTACATGCACAATTTTGTTGACACGAAACATAACTTTCTGCAACATATACAGACTTCTATCTGCTGCACTATTTGTTGTGTCATCTGTAGGCTTATTGGGATGTCCAGCAATTACTTTATCTATTTGGGCTCTGTCAAATCCCCAGTCACTGTTCGGCTCTGACATTTCAAGAAGTTCTGTCTTTGTGAAATACACATTACGACAGACCATTTCTTGTTGTTGAATTTCTTTGGCATCAACAGTAACACCAAAATCCCCTAATGTTACATCATCATAGGACAAAGAACCTGGTTTAGATGGGTCGAACACCATCTCAAGAACACTATAGCCATTCTGTTGGAATCCATCAATGTTAGCGAACATCGGGATTTGCCAATCATTGTAACGCACTCGATTAGTGAAATCTTTCTCAAGAAGTGTTGTGTCTAGGGAGACTTCATCTACACACTGGAAAATACAAGCACGCTGAGATTGAGTTAAATACTGAACATAAGACGCCTGCTCTCGTCGAATGTTAGTATCAATGATGTGTTGAGGGACAAACACTTCATCAGCACCGATTTCCCCTGATGCACGCTTAGCCTCAATGTCAATCTCAATATACCGGAGGCGACGAGATTGAATATTGCGCTGCATCGCAGTGTTCATCACAGACACAAGATTCTTAATTTTATACGACAATTTATCGTATTCAGTTGAGTTGACGTATGCAACGTCATCAGATGGATTTACTGGAGCAGGCATAAGAATGTTGTGTTTACTAACTTTAAGCTGATGTTACTTGACAGGGGCAGAGATAGTACTAGGAGGCAATGAAGCTTTATTCACAAGAGGTTCTGGCAACTTAGTCGCCACAACAATAGAAGGTTTAGCTTCTTTCAATTTGAATTCAACAGGTGATTCACTACATGGCGTGCTGACGTATTTCCCATCTTCTTTCGCAGGAACACAAGCCATAGTCAAAACCTTAGCTTGACTACGAACAGTCACTTCACGTTTACATTTCGGACAGACGTATACATTCATTTTGGAGTTTTATTGATTGTTTACTAGAGCCTCTAACTGCCTGTTAACTCTAGCTACGGCTCGTTGAAGCTGAGTTAAATCTTGATTACGAGAAGGTCGTGGCATTTGTCCGTTATCACCTTCTTTCGCCCATGCACGAATATCTAAATCATTTATTTCTGGTTGAGCAGCTGGCAGCTGAAATGGTGCTTTGTCTGGAGTCTTTTCAACAAAAGTTGATTTATAGTTCCAGAAACAAAGGTTAAATGCGTCTGCTCTATCCGGTGATGTTCCATCTTTAGACTTGGCTTTCTCCTCTTGTTTCGTCCACATTTGATGGACTCGTCCGTCTACAATTTTGTAGTGGCGATTAGAAAGTTGCTTAACCAGAGTTTTATCGTTGATTATGATAATCTCTCTGCGTTCAAATAACTTTCGAATAGCAAACCATATTTCAGAGTTTCTATTCTTGTAGATTTTAGGTTTTGAGGACTTATGTCTGTTATCTACGTAGCGAATATTGTGCCAACCCATTCTGTAGAGACGGTCTAAGATAGGTTTACCTATGCCACCAGCATCGCCGAATATGAGAGATTCAGGATTGTCTAAACCGTGTTCTCTGAATTTAGTATCGAGGAAAGATACTGTATCTTCTGTATTAGAGAATTTAAATGGGATTTGATGGATTTGTTTATTGCCATTCCTAATACAAAGAACTGTTTCATCTCCTCCATCAGCTAAATCAACTCCAGCTGTGTTAAAAGGTTCAGGGATATGTACTGGACTACACCTTATAGCAGCACCTACAAATTCTGCTGGAATAGCAACTAAATCTCCTGTCTCTTGTCCAAACTCAGCTAACACTTGAGACTTGTAAGCCGCTCCATTCTCCCCACCGGGTAAGTCACGTTTACATTGTTCGATGTAATTACGTGATAAATGAGAACACTGAAACGCAGTGATATGATACTGAATGTAATCAATCGGCCTAATCTCGTAGATGTCATTAATCGTTCCGCGATGTACTGACGTATCTGCTTGACAATATTCATAAAAATGTCCTGCTGTTGGTCCTGGTGTGCTGACATGAACACGATGTGTATATCCTGTGCACTTATTTATCGCGACATTAATTTCATCAGGAATTGATTTAGCTTCTGACATGAAGATAGCCATTTTCTTTCCATGTCCTAGGGGATGATAGCCTTCAGCTTTGCCAGGTTCATCTGTAGCAAAAAGCTTCATTGGCGACTGTGTCGCTAAACATTCATAATATCTGTAGTTCAATTTCCAGACACTAGAATGTATTTTTCTGTTTGCTGCTTGACAGAGTTGATAGATGTAGGCATCAGTTTGGTTATCAAGCTGGTCACCAGAAGCTGATGTCACAACACATCTAGCTAGAGTATATCTCATGCACAACCACACAGCACATGGAGCGATGACATATTTATCTTTCCCTGAACCATTACATGCTCGAACAAGTGCTTGAAACGGAAATTCATCTGTAATCCCGCCTTTAGCAAAATCCTTCATAATTTGGATTTGCCAATCATGAAGTTTAACTCTACCTGAAGCTATGTCATCATCCAAAAAAAAGAGCAATTCAACAGGGTCTTCAAATCCAAATCCATCCGGTTCTGTTATTTTAGATGGGTCTGGTCTGAATTGTTCAAAAGCTTTCGTATTCTCAATCTCTAGGCGGCCCCTCTCTTCTGTAGATAAATGTTGTGAAGGAACTTCACTCTTAAGAATGGAAGGGCCGCCCTGTGATTTTGTTTCATCAATTTCCTGCTCAATAGCGTCAACTCTGTCGCTACCAATCACAGCTTTTCCCTCGCTACCCGATTCCTGCCTACTGTCGACATGGGCGATGGGAAGGGTTTGGGAATCTTCAATCATCTGAGCTATTTCACTAGCTGATAATCCATCATTTATCAACCTAGCTATATCTTCTGCTTTCATGCTGGAATAGCCTTCTTCATAGCTTCTCGACTTTGTTGGAGAGCTTCATTAAATTGGAGGATGTTGAATGTATTTCCGCCATTCAACAATTTAACTGGAATTTTCCGTCCCTTCTTGTCGTCCCGGATATATGTAGCCGCTGCTAATCTTGTACGATAATCTGGTGAGCCATCAGCATTTGTAGCATATTTAGCTGTGTTCACTATGATTTCATTGGCTTCTTTCAACTCATCATCTGTGAAATCAAGCTCATTCGGCTTTTCCTCGCTAGCCCCCATCATTTTGCGGTATTTAGAAGATGAAGACATCAGGGCTGCTTTGACTGAAACTATATCCATTCCCCGTTCCTCAGCAATAGCTTCTGGGGACAACCCTAGAGTTTCAAAAGCGGTCTTAATAGCTTCAACTTCTAATTGCATAAACTACTATTCGTGCTTATTCTACAACGGAGAGGTTTGGTGCAAATGTATAAAATCGGATAGTTTGGTCTTCTTGTGTTGTGCATTCACCAAATCTCCCACCTATTAGCCAATTCGGAACGTTTTCAATATTGTTATCCATAGACATCTCCTTCTTTAGCACATTCTGTGCCAATCCTCTTAAATCTTCCCCATCTCAACTTCACCAATCTCAAACTTTATATCAAAGTTATATAGTTCACATCTCAAATTTATTATTTTGCGAGAGAGGGTTAGTTCTCGTTCTCGTTCTCATTTCTGGGGAGTCCACCCCATTAGTCGGTGTTATGGTGATTGTTAGTTGTGTTAATGTTGTTGGAAAATGCCCGAATATATCTGCGTATAATCAGATATACGCAGCTATCTCCTAAATATCCTAATACTCTCCTAACTCACGTGAGATACGTTGGCATTGGGTATGATATAATCTCGACCATATAACTGTTATATCCGGTGGTAGGGGTTTTTCGGGAATTTTGAAATTTCTCTTTATATGGGGGTTATATATACCTATATAATATATATAAATATATAAAAATACATATACTAATAAAAACGTATACCACTGAATATAAAAGATATATATAGTCGATTATATAACCTAGTGCTCTAGGTGAGATTCAGTGAGGGAGTTTTAGAGTGGCACAAGAAATGCTACGGAGTAAGCACAAAATGTGCCAAAGGATTGTCCCAAATAATACGGATAGCATAAACATGTCTGTATCTTTTTGACCAAAGTGGGCACATTTTTTATACACTAAGCCGGAAGATTTCTGTGACGAGAGAAATCGTTACATGGCGCTCCGAGCGAAAATGTCCACTGTAATGTGTTGTATTGTAAGACTTTAAGAGCGCTGAAATGGGCGGCTCTAGTGATATGTAGGCAAGTTGGCATTGGCATTGCTAAGTGTTCACTCGCCCGCTAGGTGTCGGTCCGGGATTAGGAGTCTGGACTGTGGACTAGTGGCACGTGTGAGGATGAGTCTAGGCATCAGTTCTACCTAGTCTTAGGTGCGGTGAATCCGCATAGGCGATAACTCTAGCCTGTCCTAAATGAGTATGCCGGGAA
>ERZ724505.552-NODE-552-length-23709-cov-207.152363_pt1 | contig 23709 bp, 45 predicted proteins | sample MGYA00376038_ERZ724505 | MGnify/ENA primary metagenome ERZ724505 (study PRJEB28724, sample SAMN07190884) | wastewater metagenome | isolation source: effluent of sewage treatment plant in Hong Hong | place: Hong Kong | collected 2016-03-17 ...
GGCGAGTGGGACTGCTGCCGGGCTGCATGCGCGAGATATGCCGTCAGTACTAGACCGTCATGAGGGGCGGAACGGCCCCGACGGCAACTGTGCGCGAACAAACGCACGCTGGCTACAACTCTGTGCGGGACTGGCGGGGTGAGCTGGCCGACACGTTGCCAGTCCGACAGTACTAAACTGTTCTGACAGGGTGTTTCTTCATCCATGGGTGTCTTACTTGGCATGCATGGCTGAGGTAGCATGTTGTTACCGCAGCATGGGCGTTTTGCCCGACGGCTTTCGGTCGCCGATTTGTACCGAGGGGGGTTTGCTATGAAACTTTTGAACGTAGCTGAAGTCATTGAGGTTGTAGACCTCAATGGCTGCGGCCACTGGGGTCAGGTAGATGTATCCCTGACTACCCATGGCCTTCTGGTAGTCATTGGCCGGGAAATCCATACCCTCCCAGTGCGGAACGGGATGGCCGAAGTGGCCCAGGACGACCCCGCCCAGGCTACACTTCTGTCCTGGATTGCCGACATGGGCTTTTAATTAGCCTGTGTCGGTCCTGTCTGGGAAGTCCTGTGAAACTCCGTTGCTTGGGGATTCACGGGGCTTCCCTTGGGTTCGTAGTCTTCCCTAACTAAGACTACATTTTTTGAGGAGACTGATCATGGCTAACAAGCCTGAGCAGCTGCCACCCCCGCCCGACGAAGTAATCGTCGTTCTGTGAGGGGAGGACTCGTTGGCAACTAGCGAGTATAAATAACTAGTTGTAGTGCCTCCCTACTCTTCTGGCACTTAAATTTAAAAGAAGAGTGGAGACCTAAGTATGTCTTTTTAAACTATTTCTACGATAGCATGATGAGAGTAGTGCTATTGTAGTTACCATATACTCTCCGGTGGTGCAAAGAAAATCAAGGCACATCGAGACGGTAATCTGGGGTTCCTAGGGGGAGTCCATAACTGTCTAGCACAGTACCTGCTCACTCCTATACCCTACAGCCTCCGATGGGGCTGTCTAAACATACCTGGTAAAAGTCCTACTCTTTACTTGATTGAGAGTAGGTTATTTTAAGTCCTGGGTATGATGTAAAACTGCCCACTTTTATATTAAGTAATATAGTATTCAGTACTATGTTATTTAATATAAGAGGATGATAGTGTCTTCTTTCCAGAGTATAGACTGGATTTGTTTGTTCTATACTGGGTACTAACTTATAGTGCTCATAATAAAGGACTCTAATATGAGGAATTTATGGTCGGTTTTGAAGTACTCCGACGTTAAATAAAAGTACTTCTTCACTCTAATACGATCTTGGAGTATAAATATTAGATCGTATACCTAAGGGAATTCTTATGAGTTTCTTTAGGTATTTCTAAGGGAGGGGGGTGGTTGGAAAACCAAGTATCCCTTCCCTTTGGATGTGGGCATGCATCCTTTCCTTTCTCATGCTCCGGTCTTGGCAGGTCGTTATCTTATTTAAGGAGAATTGCCATGTTGAACCTCACCCCTCACGCTATCTCTTTTCAAGCAGAGACCGGGGAAGTTACCACATTCCCTGCCTCGGGCGTTATCGCCCGTGTGGCAACCTCCACCGTGCCAGCCGGTGTCGTACCAGGCACCGATATTCCTGTTATTCGCACCGTCTACGGGGAAGTGGAGGGCGTTCCGAGCCTTCCTTGCGAGCCTTTTCTGGTATCCGGCCTGGTCCTGGGCCGCCTCGGCTCAGAGTACTCTGGGGTGGCGTTTGCCCCCGCTACTGGACCGCAGGACGGAGCAATCCGTAACGAAAAAGGCCACATCACGGCCGTTACCCGCTTCGTAACGGTCTAATGGCCAGAGGCTAAGCAGAGTCGCCTTTAAGTACTCTGCTATTTACTCCTAAGTATGAGTATAAACTACTTATTCTTTTATCTGGGTATCTGGTTATGGATATCTAGATAAAAGGATGGGAACTGTATATTTTTTGATCAGTTCCCAATGTAGGTTTATACGACACCTACTGTACAAGTCGTATATCGCTCAGGAGAATTATCATGAGCAGATGGTCTGATGCTGAGTCGGGGTACGCCGACTCGGCTTACTACAGCGAAGACAGTGGGGATGCGTCCCCGAAAAGTCAAGCTGGTGTATTTCGGCCAGCCTTTGGCTACCATATCTGGGTAGACAAAGCTGGTGAGAACGGCCCAATCGTACCGCCACAATTCGGTGGGAAGTTTGTACGTGACGGGTTCCTCCTGGAACTCATTTTCACCGCCGATTGTCAGTTGGTCTCCGCCAACAAAATTGACGTCATGGGGAAGCCCAGCCCCATTGATGTGGCCGCATTCCCAGCGGTAAAGATCAACTGGGGACAGGGATATCGGGACGTCTTCAAGAAAGGAGACGTCTGGGCGTGTGAGATCGACTCCGTAATCTTCGAGGAAGATGTGTCTCACCTCCGTTGGTGAGCCTTCCTCCCAGGGATTAACTCTACCCCTATAATTAGAGTTGTCTTTCTTATGGGTGTCTTATTGATATCTATAAGAAAGAGTTATGAGAGCTGGTTACTTTTTGATCAGTTCTCAAATGGGTTAATGTCATACACCCATGAAGCTATGACTTTTTCTGTTATTATCTAATGGGAGAGATAGCTATGGAAGCTATTTCTATCTTGTACGGGGTTTGTTGCCTCGTACTGGTTCTCCTGGCTGTTGGAACTTCTTTGAGGTTCTGATGGCTAGGTGGGGGATTAACTCTATTTCCCTTTATAATTAGAGTTATTTTTCTTTATCTATTATGAGTTTTTTAATGGATAAAGAAAGATGAGGGAACTGGTTAATTTTTGATCAGTCTCTTGTGATTTTCCGGGGAAACTCTTCCCCAAGGTGTTAGTATACCATCGTCTGTATACTCTAGGGTGATGCCTAGTCTTTATAGGAGAAAACATCATGAAAATCATCGCCATCGTCGCCAACACCAATACTGATGCTCCGCTGACAACGGAAGATGGTCGTTGTGTGTTCTGCGGCTACGAGCATCTGGGAAGGGACTGCTAAGTCTCCTTCTGGGTGCTCTGGTTGGGGGTAGGCTATTTGTAACCTACCCTCTCTTCTCCCGTGCAATCTGGGAGGTTAAAGATAAGATTGCATTCATGAGCAATTTCTATATTTGAGATTGCTGATGAATTAAGGTGAATGTGAGCACCTTTTCCCTTTTTACTCACATCGGCTAGGGCTAGTCGTTATCTTTACTACAGGAGAAATGCCATGTACAACTCTTTTGCCGACCTGCTCAAGGCTCACAAATCTACCGTTGCCGCTGAGGTCCCTGAGGCCAAGCCGGTCCCCGTGGTGCTGGAGAACCTGTCCGTTGTTGACGGGGAAGGGCGGCAGTGCTGCCCTGGTTGCGGCCAACCATTCCTGGGCCTCGGCCCGGCTTGCTACTCCTGCTAAGAGCAGCAAGTCCCCTGTAGACCTAGGCATGTCTTTAAACTGCCTATAATATTCTTTGGGTACTAAATATCTATGTATCTAAAGAATATTGTTAAACTCGTTAATCAGTCTAGCGAGTATAAAGAAAGTAGATTGTACCACCTACTGGAGAAGCTTGATGATTCAAGTAATTCTGGTAACCACTGACGGCATGGTACTTGTACTCCATGCTGTTTCTGTGTTTGCTGCGGTTAAGCAAGCACAGGAAGAGGGTTACAGGATTATCTCTGCTCAGCAGCGGTAATTCTTCCTTCTTACGGGGGGGGGAGTCTGGTCAGCTCTCGAACTCAATGACCTTTTGGGAGAATGATGGGGAACTGGTTAATTTTTGATCAGTCCCTTATCATTCTCAAGCAGCTTAATGCTGCGAGGCTTTAACAGGTAGCCTTTAGTACCTGTTCTAGATGATTCCCAAGTATTTACTAAAAGTGTTTGGGAATTGCTTTGCAATCTGGCATTGTTAGATTGCATTTCTCAAAAATTTTGTACTAAAGATTTTTGAGAAATTTCCGGGAACACTTCTTCCCAAGCGCTGGTATGCCGCTATCTGTATACCACAGGGTGGTTCCTGTTCTAATTGAGGAGAATTTACCATGGTTACTTCCAAAAATGTTCGTTTTACTGTTGGCCAACAGGTGGAGCTGACCCTCACCGGCCCTGGCCGTGGGATTGTGGAAAAAACCACAGGGAGGCTCATCACTGGCCTCCCCCCGCAAGGGGCGGCCTACGAAAGAGTCCGTGGACTCTGGCTGGAGGTCTGGGAGGAGAAGCGCCCAGCTCCGGTTCTCCCACTAATGGCAGAGGTTGTCGGGAATACCTGCCGGGGTCTCCTGAATATACGGCTCATTAATCTGGAGGAGTACCTGGCCTCCTAAGAGTTGGCCTTCCCTTGCGATCAGGGAAGTAAAAGATATGATCGTATTTCTAAGTGATTTTTATGAGATTACTTAGAAATCTTAGGGGAACTAACCCCAAAGTGCTAGTAGGTCACTGTCAATCTACTCTGGGGTGGTTCCCAGTCTGATTAGGAGAATTTACCATGGGTATCCAAGTCGGTTTTATGCTGAACGACCTGATCGACGCGGCAAAAAGGGCAAATGCCGCTGTTGATGTGGTACTGGGCACCATTCCTGACTCCCATGAAGAATGGGAAGACCAGGATACCGGGGAAGTCCGGCGAGTATTCGTCCCTGGCGGACGTGATGACCGGGTAACCGTGACCATGCCGGATGGTCGTGGGTTTATGTTTGGTCAATCCTTTGATACCCCGGAAGGAATTCGTATTTGGTTCAGTAACAAAAACGTGAACCATGAACTCCGGGAGATGCTTGACGAACTGAAAGTCCCATACGATCGGGGTTAACAGTTCAACTCGTTTTGCAACTTGACGAGTATAAATAAACAAGTTGCCTTTCTTATGAGTATATGTTTTTAATGTACTTATAAGAAAGTGGGTTGAAAGAAATTTGGGAGCTGGTTATTTTTGATCAGTTTCTAAATTTCTTTTAACGGGGTGATGCCCATCTTTATAGGAGAAACATCATGGTAGTATTTCAAGTTACTTCGTTCGATGGTCTGATCGGCGGTTTTGAGCTGAACGGGAAGAAGTATGTTCCCGTTGCCGGGAATGAGTGCGAGACCTGCGCAATGGTTGGCGGGTACTGCGGCCACTGCGGGGGAGTTAACTTCTCCCCGGTGGCCATCATCCCGGACGAGGACATCCCCCTTTCCGAGTAAGGGGCCTCTGCTGAAACTGGTACTTCCTAGCCAGTATAATTAAATCGGAAAGCAATCCATCGTTCAGGAGAATATTATGAACGAAATTCGGCAGCTCTCTGTAAAAGGAGAGGTTCTGCTGATGGTTGCTGACTCAGTATCTCCCTTTGATGCGGAGATTCTGGCTCTTCAGAAGCTGCTTGCTAAAGTAGACTCTGGAGAGGTTGCTGATGAACTTGAAAACGATGACATCTATGCAGGTCGTCGTGACAAGTTGATGGCAACTGTCAGGGCCATCCGTGCTGACGTGAAGGAGTCTCTGACTTCTTTGCAGAAGGCACGGGCTACTTTCCTGAAATAAGGAAAGTGGTTGCTGATTGGTAGACTACTACCCGGAGTGTGACTAAGCTCTGTAACTCAATTAGTCACCTAATCTATAAGTATCTGTTTTATATGGTACTTATAGGATTAGGTTTAATTGGGACTGTTCATTTTTTAATCAACTCCCATAGGAATTCTTTCGGAGGGCATCCCCTCCAAGACGCTAGTATGCCGTCGTCAGCATACTTCAGGGTTGTGCCTGTTCTTTTATAGGAGAAACACTATGAAACGTATTGAAATCACCGCAAACCTGGCCTCTGTTGCGGCAGAAATTTATTGTTGGAACGGGGGGCTGCACCTGAAGATTGCAGCCACACGGGAAGGCGAACGGGAGGTTCACATTCCGTTCCACCACCTCGGGGAGCAGGTGGAAGTTCCGAGGCAGGATTATGCCCTCCTGAAAACATGGGGATATATTCCTGACTGATCTGTGTTATGACCTAAGCAAGTCTTGAAACTGCTTCCCCACTTTTAGGGGTTTTGGTTAAATCTGTCTCATGGGTATTGATTAGCTACAGTACCCATGTCACTACGCTCTTAAGGAGAGATTACTATGCTGATCAATTTTGTCAAGAACACCAAAGGTGAGGGTGTGATTGGCATGCACCCTACTGGGGTAGTTGTTCTACCAGATTTTACTGATACTGGAACATTTGATGTGATGTTCACTGGTGTCAGCAAGTCAGGTAAAGCTTTGTTTTGTACTAAGATTCCTGATGAAGGAGTCAAGAAAGTAGAGACAAAGCGGGGTTTCAGCGTTAGAGGCAGTATGTGCTCTACTAGCGCTGGAGCCACGGACAAAGATGGCGAGTTTGTCTTGGTGTATCCAGGCAAACTTGACCGTCACCTGTTTGTAGCAGACCATATGACAACCACAGTCCGCCCCACAGTAGCAGGCACATTGTACGTTAACAGGTACAAAGGCCAGTGGCGTGGGTGTGGGGTGGAAGACATCTGGCTGTTCTCTGCTTTCGCTCTTGAGTATGCTCCGGGGTACAAACAGAGTCTGAAAGATCTCACTCCGAGAGTTGGGCAATTGTACGAAATGACTACGTATGATGGCTCGAAGGTGTATTGTGAGATCACAGAGGAGGGGCAGAACTGGCATACAGCTAAAGCCCTGCACAAAAGTCTGAACACAGAGGTTTACATTGATCTCTGTACTCAAGGCTGGGTGCGTTGTAAATAGAATCTTTATATTGTCACTTACTTCATGTAGGTGACAACAATAAAGGTTTTTGACCACAAGAGTATGACTAGGCTCTGAAACTAGTCACCTAATCCATAGGTATTCTTTATTGAGTATCTATAGATTAGGTTTTGAAGCTGAAAGGCTTCTGGTACTGTTCCTAATACAGAAAAACAGTACACTTTCTTTTTTGTGAGGAGAATGCCATGAATGGTATCAGTGATTTCAAAGTACTCCGTAGCGGTGCGGGGTACTATATTGGCCGAACTATTGGCGGCCATATCCCGTATTCCCGTGACAGTCGGGAATATTGGAAAACCGCAGAAGAAGCCACAGCGGCTCTTCTTTCAGGGAAATGGACTCTCCGCAGCCATCCCTGATTTTTAAGATTGTGAGCATGACACAAGTAACATGCCGACTTGGCTAGTCGTTAAACTTTTCTTGAAGGAGAATGCCATGTACAAACACAACCCAGTTATTCTGGCCCCTACCGCCCAACTGGCACTGGAAGTGCCAAACGTCGTTGCCTCGGTTGAGGCTGAGTACGGGGAAACCGTGGTTGAGGGCACCGTAATTACCCTCGCTCACCACACTGGTGAGTGGAGAAAATGCCCGGCTCCCTGCAACAACCCGGCAGCTCGCGGCGGACTGGACGGTCGGGCGGGTCGCATCCTGATCTCCCACATCGACCTGGACACGGTCGGTGGCATACTGGCCCTCCGTGGCGAGCAGCCAAAAGACCCAGAATTCTGGGCAGGGGCTGAGTTTGTAGACGTGAATGGTCCTCACAACGCCTACAAGCTGTCTGGGCGGGTGCAAGCCCTGCTACGGGCCTACTGGGCTTGGAGCCAAAGCCAGCCCCGTGTACGGTATACTGAGGTCACTGATGTGACTGACGTGGTGCACCGTCACATGGACTTCCTGTGGGTGCTGCTCGATGGTGGTGCTGAGGCTGAAGCAGCCATCGAAGCAGGGCGTGTCTGGGCTGATGAAAATCAGGCCAAGACTGATGCTCTGTGCATCCACGAGACATCCTTGGTACGGGCATTCGTTACCCGTGGCGTATTCTGCAACGCTTCTTATTACTCTAAGAAGCTGGAATGCGCCGCCCTTGCATGTGTGGCGTACGATGAAGAGAAAGGATCTGTTACCCTTTCCTTTGCCGATGTACGTTCACTGCGGGGCATGTCTGCAAAAGCGATGGTCCAAGAGGTATGGGGACCGGATGCTGGTGGACATGATGGGATCGCTGGGTCTCCACGTGGAGTAGCAGTAACGAAAGAAGAGTTTCTTCTGCTGCTGCGTAACGTGGAGGAAGACCTGGCTGTCCTGGGGTAATTCTGAAGACCTAGGTATGTCTATAAACTACCTTTCTTTCTTTTCCTTTTGGAGTTGTTGTTATGTACGTTCAAGTTGTTCTGGTTGTTTGTCTGGTGCTGGTATTTCTGTTGGCTGCTGCAGCACAATTTACAGAAAGGACAGATACTGTTGCCCTGCTGTATGGATTGATGTTTGCCGTGATCGGTGTGGTTGGGTACATCTCATTGTAAGTTGTACTAGAAATTTTTGGGGATGGTATGAGGAATAAGACCTGAGTAGGTCTATAAACTGCTCTTTAATATTCGTTTAGCAATCTAACGAATTAAAAGAAATAGATTGCATACAAAAGGGAATTAAATGAGTTTCCTTTTGTATTTTAACCGGGGTGATGCCCGTCTTTGAAGGAGAAACTATCATGATGTACGCAAAAACTGTTGGTATCCAAGATTGTGCCGACATCGCCAGCAAACACGGGTACGTGATGATCACGGGGTGGAACGGGTTCGCGTACTTGGCTGAGATCGTGAATATGGAGACCAATGAGCTGGTCGCCAAAGGAATTGTAAAAGATTCCAGCGTTCACCTCGTTGGGGACTTCTGTGTCGACGTACAAGACTGGAAGTTTGTAAAAGTCGACAGTCACATGATCACCGTGACTGCAAAAGACATCATGGACAAACTGGGGGATAAATGCGAGATCCAGTATGTAAATGGAGAGTTTCATGTCTACTTGAAACCCTACTCCAATTACATCTGCAGCGTGTACTTCAAATCCCTGGATGACCAGTTCAACATCCAGAATACCAGTGCTCTTTGGCAGTACTTCGTCAAGTAACACTGGCTTTAAGACCTAAGCAAGTCTGTAAACTGCTTACAGTGTACCCATCCAATGCCGATGTAGGATGGTTTTTTGAGAAAGGGTTAGATTTACCAGTCCCTTGTAAAACTGGTTTGGAGTTAAAAATGAACATCACCAATACTGAACGCAAAAACGGATTCACCATTGTCCGTATGCAAGACCAAGAGACCTCTTTCAGGTCTTGGATGGTTCTGCGTGATGGGTTTGCATGGAAATGTGGAACCGGGTCGATCAGCTTTGTGATTGACCCGGAAACCGACTCGGTTGTTGGGTTTGTTGAGTGGCCAGTTTGCGAAATTACCCATGATCTGGACATCGGGCCGATATACGAGCAGGTTTTCGACATTCACTGGGACACTAACTGGGAAGAGTCGGACTTTGTTGAATGGATTGCAGAAGGCAACACAATCCTCAATAAAGGATGCCTTGATCAGGAACGGACAGTGATCATCCCGGATGAAGATAGCCCGTTCTAAAATCTTTATATTGCCAACATGATGGAAATATTGTGTTGGCAACAGTAAAGATTTTTGTTCCTAAATGCTAGACATATGGGTATTATTATCAGTACTCATATGTATATCATTTCCCCTATTGCTCAAAAGGAGAGCGCACCATGACCACCATGACCAACCAAAAGGCCAAAGTCCTGACTGTGGATGAAGGATTTATCAATACTTCTGTAAATCCCGAATTGGTTATCACGTACTCTAATAGTACTAAGCTTCTGTTGAGGGAGGCTGAGTAATTAGATGTATAAAGGATGGTCTATTAGTAGGCCATTCTTTTCTTTCTTTTGATCTAAAGGAGTCTGCTATGAAAAAGCAATTTGTGGTTGTGTACGGAGGAGAGAAAGAAAGGATTCTGGAACTTCTCCGTATTGATTATGAAAGATACGTAGCAATATGTATCAATGATCAAAAGGGTATAGAAACACATACCCTAGAGCTGGTAAGTCTGATAGAGGATGTGCCTGAGAAGGAAGTTGACAAAACATTGGAAAAGTTTTTGTTGGCTATCTTTCTTCTCAGTTTATTCTTTGGGCTTGTTTCAAACTTCTTTTAAAGGAGACGGCTATGAAAGCTGTATTCAGTCTTAAAGACCTTCAAAGGGTATTGAAGGTGGAAAAGAAATGGAACGGTAGAACCTTCATCATCAAGAGCAAGCACACTACAGTAGGATGTGGTCGTGGTGATCTAATCACCTACTATAATCCTTCTATTGAGTTTCTTGTCTTCTTGGATGATAACTCGATTAAATACCAGCTCTTGGGGTAACCTGAGAGCTTTTAGTCCATTGTGTTTTAATAGTCTCAGTTTTTAGAGATTATTAGAATGCAATGTACTAAAATCTTTTGAACAGTGAGGGTAGTGAAATGAGTGCGAACAAATTGTTTCTGGTGCGTGGTCTTCCTGGTGCTGGTAAAAGCACTTTTGTGAAGAATCTCGGTATCTGTGTTCATCTTGAAGCTGATATGTACTTCGTTCGGAACGGCGAGTACAAGTTCAATAAAGATGAATTGAAAGATGCTCATCTGTGGTGTCAGGATGCTTGTAAAGTAGCCTTGCGCTTTGGCAAAAAGAACGTAGTAGTCTCAAATACGTTCACTCAAGAATGGGAAATGAAACCCTATTTTGAGATGGCTGAAAAGATGGGTGTCGAGGTAACTGTTCTGGTAGTAGAGAACTACCACGGTGGTAAAAGTATTCACAACGTTCCTCAAGAAGCTGTGAATGCAATGGAAAAACGTTTCACTCTCAAACTGCAATAAGGAGCAGGTCATGTTGAAGAAAGAAAATGTTACTGAGAAGAAAGTAACTGAGATTTGTCTTGATTTCATGCAGGATAGCATGTTCAGGGCAAGTTTCAATTGCTGGGTTCATCATGCAACACAGGTCATTGAAGTTACTGAAATTAACTTCTATGTTCTTCTGTTGGCTTGGAAAAATGTTGAGAAAGGAGCTGTATAATGAAACAGTATTCGACGCTGGCCCTGAAACAATACCGTACTGTACTCTGTATGGTTAAACGTGGCCGTAGTGAGCTTCCTGCTGAACTGAAGCCACTCTTCAGCCGTAAAAGCATCGACAGTACGCTTGAGAGCATTGAAGCAGAACTCAAAAAACGTGCTGAAGCTGAACTGAGCAACATCAAAAACCATACTGTAGCTTACAAGAAAGTACAGTGTGACATTTGATATTGCTCTTAACAACTGAGGTGGGTATTATACTCACCTCTTTTCTCTTTCTAAAGGAGTGCTAGAAATGGCAAAAAGAAAGAAAGGTAAGAAGAAGTCACCAAAGGTTGTTATCAACAACCCAGTAGCAAAGCATATGCATGACGCTGGTGGTGACTGCAAGGTCCACAAGGACAGAAAGAAAGAGTCCAAGATCAACCCAGACGATGAATACCATTATCAAGAGGAGTGGTAAAAATGGTTAACAAAGATCAGTTCACAATCATTCGTGAATTTTACAGTGAGATGAAGTCAGAAGCACTTGATCTCCCTGCCACGATGAACCGAACTACAGCGTTGCAGTATCTTTCTGATAACCCTTATTGGGAAGATATTCCAAAAGAGTTGAAACTCCGCTTGAGTAATGTAGTCAATTCTAAAACCAACTGGGGTAAAAACCTGTTGGTAGATGAATTGAAAACAAATCTACTTGAGTGGATGTTGATGCTGTAATGAAAGTTCTAATTATTGGGCTGCGTAGCACTTTTGCTGCGCAGTTCAAGAAAGAATATAAAGGTCAGATAAAGTTATATTTCTTAACTGACCAAGAGAAATATAGTAAGAAGGTATGTGGTGAATTTGATCACATTTTAGCATGTACCAAGTTCATCAATCATACTGTTGAGCATCAATATAAATCTCATCATTCTTTCATTCGGATTCAAGGTGGTTACACGAGCATTAAGAACGCACTTAATGCTCTTCTTTCAGAAGCAGGAGAGTCGTGATGTTTGCATTTATCAAGAATGTTGTAAAAGTACTGGAAACAAGGAAAGAGGATGTCAATAAAGCACCAGTTATCGGTGTTTTTGAAGATTATCCAATCTTTCTGTCCAACAAAATGTTGGCTTGTTTCTGTAATGTTGGTCCTCACATTCCTGGAATTCTTATTTACAAATCAAATCTGGATGGATCTAAAAAGATTGTGGTAAATGAGAGTTTCATGAAACTTCCAGAAGCTGCAAAAAGAGCAATGTACTATCATGAGAAAGGGCATGACAGTCAAAAGCACTTGGAGCTGATCATGAAGACTAATCCTAAAGATTATAAAATAAATATGATTGATGATGTGCTGCTTGGTAACGGTAAATACTTGGGTTTGGAATACGAAGCAGATAAGTACGCAGCATCAGTTGTAGGTGTAGTTGAAATGGTAAAAACACTTGAACTCTTGAAACAACAGTTGCCAGATTATTTTTCTAAGCGGTTAATCACTCATCGAATCAATAAGGTACTAGAATATGGAGCAGAAACCTGAGCATCTCTACGGCGTCTGGGTTGAACTGAATAAGAACAACTCAGACTTTAAAGGTCTCAATATGTTGTACAAAGCAGGGGACTATGTTTGCAGATTTCACAACAACATGTCTCCTGCTGAATTTGTACGACATATTACAATTGTTACAAAAGGGGCTAATGACCTGAAACGCTTCCCAGAGAAGTGCAAGAAAGGTCGTTGGCGTTTGTGTTGCAACAAAGCACTGGAGTCTCTTGAAATCATTCTGGAAGATCATGACAAAAAGCTGAGTGCTTTTGATCTTGCATTGTGTCAGGCTACAGTAAATTTTCTCACTCATGTCGTAAAAGAGGACTGAATCATGGAATTCATCAACAAAGTTGTTACTGCTGTAAAAGAAAGTGTTATCACTGTCAACCAGCAGATCATCAATGAACGTACTCCTGCTGAACGTGAATTGATTGTCAAAGCTATTCATGACTGCTGTGCTACAAAGGCACTCATGAGTGAAACTATGATTGAAAAAGTAATTGCTTTTGCAATTGCTAAGAAAGTCAAAGAAGAGACCATTGCTGCTTCGGTAACTAGCTTGGCTCTCCTGGAAATGTACACGGACAGTGTAAACATTTATAAGTACGGTATTATGAAAGCAACAGCATATCGTACTGCTCGTGGAGTGATGTACAAGGCAGTTACTCGTAACTCGCCTAAATTCCTGTCTGTTTAACCACCAACCCCTGTCAATACCAAAAGGAACCCATCATGGAAATCACCATCAAAACTGCTGTACTGTCTGACATTGTTGAAAAACTGAAAGGCATGGAAAAAGAACTGCAGTACTTTGAGAATGCATTCAAGTTCTCTACTAAAGAACTGCTCGATAAAAATGAAACTCTCCTGGAAAAGGTACATAAGTCTGAGTACCCAATTGTGCATACTCTGGGGAAATTGGGTAAAGTAGAGCTGGATACGTATACTAGCCGTGTAGATATCTCAGATGAAGCTATCGAAGATTTTGTGGACATTGTTGGAAAAATGATTCCACATATCATGCATGTTACCATGACTTATATCCTGGCTACTAAACAGGCTGAGTTCTTTGGTACTGGGTTTGCCAAGAAGTATGATTTGGTAACCCAGGAAGAAGAGACACAGAAAGTCGAATAACATGTAGCAACCAGAGGGTACTGATATTAGTACCCTCTTTCTTTGACCTCAACGGAGTAATGTGTGATGGATGTAAGTAAACTGAAAGTGGGCACCAAAGTAGTACTGGGTAATGGTAAAGTACTGACAGTGGTAGATGTCAGGCCACATACCCATCAGCAATACAGTGTATTGGTTACTTTCTCAAACGGTATGACAAGATCTTTCATGCCTTGTGGGAAGCACCACTATGGAACAATCACCAATGACATTATTGGAGTAAAGAAAGGTGTTTCTAAGAAAAATACCGTACATCATTCTCGTAGTGATGATCGTCAGTAGTTGGTTCTTAGACGACAAGCCAAAAAAGGAACAACCTAAGCCTATTCCAGAATGGGCTTATATTCTCCATGAAGAAGATAACTTCAGATAAGTATCTTCTTCACTTTTTTCTCTCTTTTCAAAAGGAAACTCATCATGTTGCCACAAACCAACGTAACCGGCCGTATCGGAAAAGTTCTGGGAAGCAAAAACGGAGTTAACTCTCCGTTTGTAATCACTTTGATTCTCAAAGACAGCTACACCAACAAAGCAGGGGAACGCAAGGAAGTAACGGAATCCTGGATTGTACGTTTCTTCCCTCGTTCTCAACAAGCTCTGGATATGATGAACAATGTATTTTACGTTGGAAATCTGATTCAAATCAAGGGTGTTTGTCGTACTGGTGCACACCAAGATGACAAAGGAAATTGGGTACAATCTCCTTACATCGAGGCAAATGCATTTGAAACTCTGGATCAACGTAATCCGAAGTTCAACAATCGGGAATTCCAAGCATCTACTGCTGCAGGAGGAACTACAAATAACCGTGGGTCTTCCAACGTAGTAAATAGCCCGAATGTTTCTGTGGATGATTACAACGAAAATCTTCCTTTCTAACCGTAAACTAGAAGTAGAGGGTAGTCACTGATTATCCTCTCTTCTCTTAAGGGAGATACGAAATGATCTCAAATAAAACTTTCAATTACTATTGGAGAGTTCCACTGTGGGTCCTGTTTTGGACTTTATTCTGTATGTATATTCTGTGTCCTTTCCTTTTCTACAAGGAAGGGGAAGAATATGGGTACTATCATACGATGGTTGGAATAATTGGGTTAGGATATATTGCAATCGAGGTAAAGTTCAGTAACTACAAACATTATTGGAAAGATGATTGGATTTATATCTATGGGTGGGTATTTATGCTTAGCATGTACTCTCCTATGATTCCAATCATTGGAAATGTTGTAAACGTGGTACCAATCTTTCAACTGATTTTGGAGTGAAATCATGACCGTTTCAAAAACCAAGGCACAACTTATCAAGGCTTCCTTGAATGTTGGCAAACAGACTCAGCTCAACAAGACTGAGTTGGATAACATGCTGTCAAGTGCCATCAAGCACAATCCCATGCTTGGTGTGTGTAACATTGACATGCTGATTCTTTCAACCCTGGAAAACATGCAAAAGTTTCCAGCAAATACTGATATGACAGCACCAGGAAATGTACATCTGGTAAACAGTCTGAAAGAGTACGTTGATTACCTGATGGGATACATCAATCAGTGTATTCTTGCATATGCTGCTAATCCAGAGCATGGGTTTCAAAAAGATATGTATGGGTACTGGGATAATGTTACCAAGTACTCTAAACCTGAAATGCAGAATCGATTCCGGTATGCTCATTGCATTCCTGAACTGATTTCTCAATGGAAGGCAGATCATAAAACAAACCAAGAGAAACTGGAAGAAGGTGAACTGATCTCTCCAGTAGAAGCAGCAGAACTGGTTGCTTCAGATGAAATGGTACTGGAAGCTACTCTCAATGATGGCTCTAAGATCATTATTGATCGTCCAAACAATCGAGTAGGTGCAATGGGTAACGATGGTAAGATGATTTGGGTTAAATCCAAAATCAATCTTATCAAGGAGAAACTGGTTGCATTGAAAAATTGGATTGCTCATTGGGGTGGTAAAATTCTTAATTGGATCAAAGAATTCTATAAAGAAGCAAAAGAATGGTTCTTTGGAGACGATGAAGAATCAGGAGAAGCACCAGTAGTTAAACCTGCTGAGAAACAAACAGTAATCGTTACCAACACCAAACAATAAACAAATTTATGGGAGTTAGAAATAGCTCCCATATGTGTGTTTATTAGGATTTGAAGAGGGCTACCACCTCTTCCCTGTCAACCCCCACCAACCGTATCTTTCTTACTTTCAGATGTTTTAAAGTAAGAGAGGCATTAGGAGAGAGTCATGGTTAACAACTATGAACGTTTGAAAGAGCTGCTGTCTGGTCGTGATAAAGTGGTAATCAACCCAGACCAACCTAAAGACTGGGAGCCAGGTTACATCTATACCTGGGTCAACCATATCCAAATTACTCAATGGGAGAATAGCATCACCATTATTCGGATGAGTAAGACATGGGTACGCCACATTCACACTCGCAAATACGTAGCTGTCCCTAGCAAGGAAATTGTAAGGGTATGTGAAAATGGTAAGATGTTCTTTACCATTAAAGGAAAGAAGAGCTACAAATTGGATGCGAATGCCTACGTATTTGCAAGCATAGCACGTAGTCTGAATGCGTGCTTTAATGATCGTATTGTTGAACCATTAACTATCAATGAGGTCGCAATTGCTAACAATGCTCGACTAGCAGACTTGTTAAAGTACTTGCCTAACCATCAAGTAACAAATATGTTCACCTTGTCCTCTTATATTCGTTCACGAATCTATAAGGCGTATGATCAGAAAGGTACTGGTGCAGCTTACAAAGCCATCTTGGGGATTAACCACAAGCCATTGTTGGCTATTGCTTGGAGTCAGCCTACGATCGTACAGCATCTCCGTCGTATGCTGAAAGAAGGAGTTTCTGCTGATCAGCTTGCTCATCAGTTGGAGAAAGTTCATCCCTGGAACTTACAAGCTTGTATGACTCTGACAGAGATTTATCCTCTTGCCAAAGCAATCAAGATCTTTGAGAAGTCTAAGACAAACCCTGAAATGTACGAGGTGCATGACTTGGTACGCATATACAAGGCATTGCAAAAGATGGGTGTGACCATACCATTGTCATTCGACGTTGAGTATGATCATGATTTGGTTAGCTTAGAATGGAACCGTCGAGCTAGGGAAAAGAAATCACAAATACAACTTCCTGTGTATCCTGAATTGGAACATAAGGAAGGTGAGTGGTCATTTGATTCACCCAAGCTTGGTGCGGAGTTGCTTGATGCTGGTGTAAACCTGCACATATGTGTTGGTAGTTACATCGAATATGTAGCAGCTAAGGTAAAGAAAGTCATCATCATCCGCAAGGATGGTAAAGACTTTGCATGCTTGGAGATCGTCAATGATCGTTTGTGTCAAGCTAAACTCTGTCGCAACCGACGGGTAGCAACTCATCCAGAACTGTTGGCTTTGGTGTTGGCTTGGGCTGAACGTCTTAAGTTGACTCTTGATACGCCAGATGTTACCACAAATCATTATTTACTTATTGATGAGGTTGAGTAACAAATACAGGGTCAGAGATTCTTAACCTCTGACCCTTTCTCTCTTTTACCCTAGGAGTACAGTGCCATGATCAAACATGGAATTGCACCTTATCTTGAGTGTAGCAGTAAGGGTTACACTTCATTGTCAGCCTTCTATGCGAGGATTAAAGGCAGAGACAATAAAACCATTGAAGAGATTTATCAAGGAGCTAAAATCTTTGAAGACGGAACTACAGGACTTCATTGGAAACAGGCGAAAGGAAAGAAAGCAGTAAATACTGAAGCCTTAAGTATCCTTTATCAACAACTCTGGGAAGAGTACTTTGAAGAGAATCCTGAGTTGTATCATAAGATTCAACAATATCAAGGGTTCTCTGATATGTTTGGACAGGAAGGACATAACTGTCAGGCTAGCACGGTGTATAACCTCTGGGTTAAATACTCTGTTCGTAAGCTATATAATATAGCAGAAAAATATGAACACCTGATGGTACTCAAGACAGATATGAAAGAAGGGGATGTATACTGTGGGAGACCAAGTAAATGGGGAAACCCTTTCTCTTGTCTTCCTAACAGCACTGGTACTACAATTGTGGAATCAGTCGAAGCTTCAGTTGCACACTATCGTTTCAAATTAATTCAGGATATGAAAAATGACCCTGAGTTAAAACAGACGATAATTCAAGAGTTGAGAGGAAAGAGATTAGTATGCTTCTGTAAAGGTAAACACCTTTGCCATACTACTGTACTCTTGGCTATCGCTAATGAACCTTGGTAGGAGAATACCATCATGAGACCATTCAATATTCTGTCTAACATTCGAGACATCAAGGCAGGAAAGAGAGAGATTACCCCCGGAGCAGGAATCTGTGAAAACGTGGGAATTCGAGTCATTCCTGTTAAACTCCTGGAATCCTGGGATAACTACTCTCAGGATTATCTCTATCCAGTACCTTCCACTGAAGAAAATACCAGTGCAGAAGAGAAGTACATCAAAGAGGGTCAGTCAAAGAATCTTTGGAATAAAGATACGGAATATGGAAAACTCCGTTATGAGCTTCTAGACTTCATTGAAGAATACCTCAAAGATTGTACTACGTATATCGTAAACAATGTTGGTGTTTGTGATTATGAAGATTGTGACGGAGAGCTAACAGATGAAGACTATGTGGTAACTGTAAAAGACTCTCTTGTACCACAAGATGAAAGTATCGAAGAGATCCTGTCTAAAGCTTTTGATGAAGGAAAGAATCTAGCAGACATTCCTTGTGTTATCAAAACTGGGTTCTTCTGATACCACCTTTCCACTAAACCCCCTAGAAACGCTTCCTATGAGCATCTAGGGGCATTCTTGACTATGGAGTACACAATGAACAGAACATTCGCAGGAATAGGAAGCAGGCAAACGCCCCCTGAAATTCTAGAGAAAATGAAAGCAATTGCTAAGTTTCTCTCAGAACGTGGATACACTCTCAGAAGTGGTGGTGCCGACGGAGCTGATAGTGCATTTGAACAAGGTGCTACAAAGAAAGAAATCTTTCTTCCATGGAATAACTACAATGGGAGAAAAGTAGACAACATTTCTTTCTTCTCAGAACTATCAGATAAACATTTCACCCTGGCAGAATCAATTCATCCAGCTTGGGACAAATGTACAATTGGTGCCAAGAAACTCCATGCCAGAAACACACAGCAAATCCTGGGGAAAGATTTGGATTCTCCTTGTGATTTTGTTGTATGTTGGACCAAAGGTGGTGAGCTGGTAGGTGGTACGAGTACTGCCCTCCGCCTTAGTGAGTTACATAATATTCCAATTTTTAATCTAGGTGCTCCTGAAGGTCTTCAAAACTTTCGCACCTTCTGTAAAAAATTGATGGAGGAACAACATGGAAACAAAGATTAAACAGTAGTAAGGTCGAATAAAATATCCTTCAACTGAGTATCTTGTAATTTAAAGGTCTCAGTTGAAGAACCATGAAAATGTTTTAATGGTTTATAATAAAGATGCTTAAAAATTTTCTTATAATGGTATTCTAAATCCCAGACATTTGCTGCCGTATCAGTATATTCTAAAATTGTAATGTAATCGTAAGGTAGATTATAATTATTATATCGTTTATTTAAAGTCTTTCCTGTTATACCTAACTTATAAAATTCTTCATCCCCGTCAATACATTTTATTATATAAAATAAACATGGAGTATTTTCATATTTATTTACAAAATCATTTCTACTCCACTTATGACCCTTATTTTTACAAAGTTGGCAACCATTTTTACCATATAAATGATGAGCAGGAGCTTGAAGAAAAATACTATCATGTTTTTTGCATTTTATCATAACATGTCTATGAGTACCCTTATAGTCTACTTCACTGTAATCAAACTGATCCCCGTGGATTTCTTTTGCTTGTTTAATAAATAAGTTTACATCTTTTAATTTCGTCTGAGGCTGTTTACTCCTGGCACATTGACGGCATCCTGTCTTACCATTAAGATGTTCTGCTGGCATTTGAGTAAATTCAACATCATGCACAAGACACTTAATAATCACAGGTATATCATTTTTAACATATTTAACACGGCTGTAATCATACTTATTATTATGCAATTCACTACATTTATTTTTAAAATTAGATTCTAATATTTTTAATTTCTCTTCACGCCTACAAGTAGAACAAAAGCTATTACGCTTTAAATCATATTTATGAGAGATTTTAGAAACTGAATGGATATCACATGTTATTTCATATTGGTTGTTTTCTAATTGCTTTATAACTATCATAGATCCTCCTTTTTTAAGTTATGCTTATATTATAGCAGATGCTGTAACACAATGCAAGACCCTGAGGAACTTCTACCGCGATCCGTCTAGCCGAGAGCAACAACATCCCTGTATTTAATATAGGGTCTGCAGATGGACTGGAAGAACTGCGTGCATTCTGTAAAACATTGATTGGGAGAGCAACATGAAACCAAATATGAAATACTTCAAAGGTGATATTGTACACCTTATCAAAGAGTTGGAGGTAAAGAGACCAGACTCCAACTTTGCAGTCATTCACCAGTGCAATTGTTTCCACGTCCAAAAAGCTGGAATTGCAAAAGCCATTGCAGATGCTTTCCCAGGAGTAGGTGAGGCTGACAGAACTACTCCTTTTGGGGATATGGGCAAACTGGGAACATACTCATCCTGCAAAGTTACAAATAACTGTACTGTCTACAATCTGTACTCACAACATAAGTTCTCTCGAACTAAAAACAATACTGATTATGATGCAATGTACACTGGCATCAAATCAATTGTAGAGAGTAACAAAGATACCATCTTCATTGTACCACTGTACATTGGAGCTGGGTTGGCTGGCGGGAATCATAATATCATTCTAGATGGTATTCTATTCCCATTGTTTAAAGATAAAGAAGTAATCTTTATCTCAATCTGATGTTTTCTGCTGTACCCTCTGTATAATTCTATATAGAGGTTTTTCAATCCAAGTGATCGAGGGAGATCATTATGTACACTTCTCAAACCTTCAACACCATTCACCAAGAAGCCACCAAAGTCCAATTCAAAGAGGATTGGAACAATGGTACTGGGTACTTTGATAATGTTGGTGAAGATGAAACCATCAATAATCTGCCAGCAGGTCTGTACAGCTTCCACACTGGTGAAGTAAACAACCGTAAAGGTATTATCGTCAAGAATAATCATGGAGAAACTTATGTGATCCATGAACGGTATACCTATGATGAGAGCAGTGAATACTCTCAGGTATATGTTTCTACTTCTGTGACTAATAAGAAAGACATCAGTCATCGTAGTGTTACAAAACTCCTGCAAGAGAAGACTGCTGAAGAACTGAAAGAACTGCTGGCAGAAGAGCCTGCAAAAGTTCTGGAAGCAATGTACAATCAACACTAACCTGCCAATAGTACCTACTTGAAATACAGTAGGTACTCTCTCAATCAAAAGGAAATCATCATGTTGAATAGTCACGACGTTGCAGTAGCAATCCAAGACTGGACAAAAAGCCCACATAAAAACAAGATCTGGGTCTTCAACTCAATCGACAAAGGTTGGGAAGAAGTACCAAAAGAGGAAATTGGTAAACTCTTCCTAGTTGAGGGTAAAGAGCACTACTCATTCATCTGTGCAGGAAAAGAACCTGTTACACTTAACTATGCAAATGGTATTTACTTCATGCCTGGGATTTCAATTGAAAAATTGAAAACAATGATTGAGATGGAAGGAGAACAAGATCTATACTGTCCCTCTCTTATTAAAGAGGAAGGTTATGATGTCCTCAGTACAATTGCCACAGATATTAATATCCTTGAGCACGTCTGTAAAAATGGGTTGTTGTACACAGACCCATGGGTCGCTGCAGAAGCTGGATACATTCTTTTTGACAAAAATTACAAGGTAAAGTAACACTAACGAGAGGGAGGAGAGTTTATAGCTCTCCCTCTCTTCTTCTCTCTTGTAACAAATGAGGAATCAATCATGTCCAGTCACCCTTTTGCTGACAAACTGTACAAATGGATGCAAGATACCACTCAACCACTGTGGATTTTTGGGTATGATGAGTGGGAACGAATCTCTAATATTAATGGTGTTTACTGGGACCCAATACTTCATGTACATGTAGGGGATAATCCTCCAACCGTAAAACGACTCGCCTGTAAAACACTCATTTGTGGAATTACAATTCGAGACCTTGCTGTTGAATGCGAGCTGACTCCATTTGTAGAATTTTATATTCCACATGTAATTAAGGGATATGAAATGATCTCTGATGCATCAAATAATTATAGCTTGATGCAAACTCTGGCTACAAAAGGTATTCTGTATAGAACTCCTGAAGAAGCCAAGAAAGCTTCAGAAGTACTATTTAACATGTAATGGTACTAAAAGAGAGGAAATAACATCCCTCTCTTTCTCTCTTTTCCATCCCTAGTGAGGTACTCAATCATGATTTACTACATCCTAGCGTTTCTTCTTGGCGTATTCTTGTGTGTGATTTACAATATCACACAGGACTACTTGGAAAAGGATATAGAGGAAGACAAGAAACACCACCAAGAGAAAAAGTATAATAACCTGAAAGTCAGTTATCGTACCACAGCAGAACAATACAATAATCTCATTAACCACATGAATCTTGTGAGTTATCTTGAAGATAACGAACCAAACCCACACACTGATGCTCTAATTCAACGATCACTTGGACAACCTACTTCAGCTCTATATTTGACTACGTATTCTGAAGCAATAGCTAAAAGTAAAGATAAATCTTATCTTACTTCTCATGAACCAGTGATTAAACTATTGAATGAAAAGATTAAAGAGTTGAGTAGTTCATGTCATAAACCAAACCCGTACTACTACGAGTAATATACGATGGACTGGAATCTCTTTCTCTTCCATCTTACTCACACTTTCCTTCTTTTCTTTCACCACAGAGAGGTACTCAATCATGAATGAAGATGATGACTTTGAATTCATAGATATTGACAAATTAGTCGAAGAGGTTATGAAACCTATGATGGAAATGACTAATGAGGAATATCTTGAGTACGTTAAAAAACGTCAAGAAGAAAAAGCTAAATTAGGTCCAGTACCTGATTATGCTAGAGAATGGATAAAATCTGCACTGGAGTTTATAGAAAGTCAAGAAGACTGATAAGAAAAAAGGGATACATTGTCGTATCCCTTTATTCTTTTAAAGTAGTTAGGTTTAAAAATTCATCATTCAACCATCTTAGTTAAGAAGTTTTCTCTAACACTACCTCTTAGAGAGAAACTCATAAAAATCTCTCTTGGTACAAATAACTCCCTACGGGTAAATACTGTACCATAATATTCTTAAACTTATATTCTCTCCTCCCATTCGTTCACCAGTCATATTCCTGACTCCTCCGTCGTCACTCATATTCCTTCCCACTCATTTATTAAAAACATTATCAAAAAGGGTACCTCTAAAAGAATATAAAAGAAAGATATACTCTTCTTAAATTCCTTTCCTCCCATTCGAGTTTATTCCTAGTTCCCTAACGGTCACTAGTAAAAACTCTTCCTTTCCTTTCTTTTCCTTTAAAATTAATTCTTTCTAAGAGGTACCTAAAAAAGTAAATCTAAAAGAAAGATATTCTTTTCATTTCCCTTCTAGTACCCTCCTTCTAGTACCTTTTAGAAAGAGTTAAAAGCGTAGCGGGAAGGAAGTATGAGAAAGTGTGAATGATGAACGTAGTGAATCATGAATCACTTTGGAGTACTGACTGGTAAGCGTCTTTTTCCGCAGGGCTTTAAAAAATAACTCTTTTAAAATTAAATACTTGGAGTCATTTTAGTCCATTTTTTAGGAATTTAGACCCCCCCCCCTTAGGGCTTTGTAGGAAAAGTTTCGTAAAATCAGACACTTAGAAGCAATTTTAGAGAATTTCTAGGAACGTTGATTTATAAGAAGTTTTTTCTAGGAATAAAAGTGTTGACTCTTCCTAAAAAAGCTGTTATAATAGTTCTATAAGTAATTAACTAACAGCCATCAGAAACTAAGGAGGATTTAACAAATGACAAAAATTACAGTAATAGATGCAATAATGGGAGCAGGAAAAAGCTCTTATA
>ERZ724505.553-NODE-553-length-23706-cov-6.624286_pt1 | contig 23706 bp, 24 predicted proteins | sample MGYA00376038_ERZ724505 | MGnify/ENA primary metagenome ERZ724505 (study PRJEB28724, sample SAMN07190884) | wastewater metagenome | isolation source: effluent of sewage treatment plant in Hong Hong | place: Hong Kong | collected 2016-03-17 ...
AAGGCAGAGCGACGACAATAGAGGGTTGCACGCCCTTTGCCCTTCGCGCGCCCTGCCCCCATGTCTGATTTGACCGTCGAGTCCCCTGCCGCTCCCGCCATCCCGTGCGCCAAGCCCATTGACAGCTACAAGCCGTACAGGCCGTCTGGGGCCAAGCGTCTGGGCACTGCCAAATTTCTGCCCACCAGCCGCGCCGAAATGGATGCGCTGGGTTGGGACAGTTGCGACATCGTCATCGTCACGGGCGACGCCTATGTGGACCACCCCAGCTTCGGCATGGCCGTCATTGGCCGCGTGCTGGAGAACCAGGGCTTTCGCGTGGGCATCATTTCGCAGCCGGACTGGTTGAGCGCCGATCCCTTCAAGGTGCTGGGCAAGCCCAATCTGTTTTGGGGCGTGGCTGCGGGCAACATGGACTCGATGATCAACCGCTACACGGCTGATCGCAAAATCCGCAGCGACGACGCCTACACCCCCGGTGGGCTGGGTGGCGCCCGCCCCGACCGCTGCTCGGCCGTGTATGCCCAGCGCTGCCGCGAAGCCTTCAAAGACGTGCCCATCATCATGGGTGGCATCGAAGCCTCGCTGCGCCGCATTGCCCATTACGACTACTGGTCAGACAAGGTGCGCCGCTCCATTTTGATGGACGCCAAGGCCGACTTGCTGCTGTACGGCAATGCCGAACGCGCCATCATCGAAGTGGCCCACCGCCTGGCCGCGGGCGAGCCCGTGTCCACCCTCACCGATGTGCGCGGCACCGCTTTCATCCGCCGTCGCAAGGACACCTCGGCCCAAGACTGGTTTGAGCTCAATTCCACGGAAGTGGACCTGCCGGGCCGCATCGACCAGCACATCAACCCCTACATGACCACCGGCCAGCAAGCAGCCGAACAAGGTGACAGTTGCGCACTGGAAGAGGCGGGCGAATTCGACCCGAGCAAGAAGATCGCTCAGACCAATCAAGCAGGTCAAGCCGATCTGGCCGGTGGCGCCAAGCCCATCAAGATCGTCAGCAATCCGGCCCTGGCTGCTAAAAAACCAGCGACCACCTTGATGCCCTTGCCCGAGCGCAGCGGCAAGATCGTCATGCCCGCGCGTGACCGCACCGTGATCCGCCTGCCCTCTTATGAACAAGTGGCCAGCGACCCCGTGCTGTATGCCCACGCCAACCGAGTCTTGCACCTGGAGACCAACCCCGGCAATGCCCGCGCCCTGGTCCAACGCCATGGCGAAGGCGCTGGCGCGCAAGACGTGTGGATCAACCCACCGCCCATCCCCCTGACCACGCCCGAGATGGACCTGGTCTTTGACCTGCCTTACGCGCGCGCCCCCCACCCCAAGTACGGCGACGCCAAGATCCCTGCGTGGGACATGATCCGCTTCAGCGTCAACATCATGCGCGGCTGCTTTGGGGGTTGCACCTTCTGCTCCATCACCGAACACGAAGGCCGCATCATCCAGAGCCGCTCGGAAGCCTCGGTGCTCAAAGAGATCGAAGACATCCGCGACAAGGTCAAAGGCTTCACGGGTGTGATCTCTGACTTGGGCGGCCCCACGGCCAATATGTACCGACTGGGTTGTGCCTCGAAGGCCATTGAAGCGGCTTGCCGCAAGCCATCTTGCGTGTACCCCGGCATTTGCCAGAACCTGCACACCGACCACGGCCCACTGGTGCGCATGTACCGGCGCGCCCGCGCCCTGCCCGGCATCAAGAAAATCTTGATTGGATCGGGCCTGCGCTATGACCTGGCCGTGCGTGCGCCCGAGTACGTCAAAGAACTGGTGACCCACCACGTGGGTGGCTACCTCAAGATCGCGCCGGAGCACACTGAAGGCGGCCCGCTGTCCAAGATGATGAAGCCCGGCATTGGCACGTATGACCGCTTCAAGCAAATGTTTGAGCAGTTCAGCGAAGAGGCCGGCAAGAAGCAATACCTGATCCCCTACTTCATCGCCGCCCACCCCGGCACCACCGATGAAGACATGATGAACTTGGCCATCTGGCTCAAGCGCAACGGCTTCAAGGCCGACCAGGTGCAGACCTTCTACCCCAGCCCCATGGCCACGGCCACGGCCATGTACCACTCGGGCCTAAACCCACTCAAGGGCATCAGCCGCGATGAGCGCAAGGGCGAGCGGGTAGACATCGTCAAGGGTGAGAAACGCCGCCGCTTGCACAAGGCTTTCTTGCGCTACCACGACCCCAACAACTGGCCCCTGCTGCGCGATGCGCTCAAGGCCATGGGCCGTTACGACCTGATCGGCAATGGCCCCAACCACCTGATCCCCAACTACCAGCCGGCCACGGATGGGGGTTATGAAAGCGCACGCCGCAAGAACTCCACCGCTTCGGGCACCAAAGCCTCGGTGGTGACCACCGGTCGCGTCAATCGCGCGGGCACGGTGGGCAACGGGCGCGCCAATGAGCCAGCCGACCCGCGCAACATCCAAAAGGTGCAGCCACGCAAGGGCCTGATGCTGACGCAGCACACAGGCTTGCCACCGCGTGAGCAAGGTGAGCCCAAGGGACGTCCGGGTCAACAGCGCCCAGGGCAGCGCAAAAAACCACGCTGATCGGCGGGCTCAGGCCCGCGTGGCCAGCACCCAGGCCCAGGCCACCATCAAATTCAAGACCAAGGCCAGGGTCACCCCGGCGCCAAAGCGCCAGCCCCCTGACACCCAGGCCACCGAGCCACGTGTCAGGGCATTGGCGCTGAGGGCCACCATCACCCCCAGAAACAACTGGGGCGCGCTCAAACGCCCTGCGCCAAACAACGACACCAGGCTGGCCATCGGCGCATGAGCATCGGCCAGCGCCGCCAGACCCGTGCCCAACAACAAGCCGGTCAGGCCCCTCTGCTGCGCCCAATTCACCAGCACCGCGCCACCCATCAACAGCGCCGCCACCATCAGGGCCTCGCGAATGCGCAAGACGCCATCCGGGCCCGTCAACGACGCGGGCACATTCCCGTTTTGGCGCCACAGCAGCACGCCTGCCACCAAGGGCACCGACACCCCCACCCCCAGCAGCGGCCACAACTGCGCCACGGCCGCCGGAGACACCACCGAAGCCATCACCAGCACTTGCAGCCACGTGGCCACCATCGACAGCACCGCCGCACACAAACTCAGCCGCAAAGAAACCTGTCCATTGCGCGCCAGGCTGCCCATGGCCCCAATGGTGGCCGTGCTCGACACGAATCCCCCCAACAAACCCGACACGGCCAAACCCGACCGCGGCCCGAGCAGCCGCTGGGCCACATGGCCCCCCGCCTGCATCAACAAAATCACGATCACCAGCATCAACACTCTCTGTGGCGACAACTGCCCCAGCCAACTCACAGGCGTGGCGGGCAACAAGGGCAACAGCACCAAGGCCAGAGCCGACAACAACAAGCCATCATGCAACTCGGGCTCGGTCAACCAATGGGTGGCAAATCGGTGCAAATGTTCTTTGGCAGCCAGCACCCCTGCCAGCAGGGCCGCGCAAGCTGCAGCCAAGGCCGGCTCATGCACCGCCAGCATGCCAATCAAGGCCGTGGCGATCAAAGCCAGTTCGGTGGTCAACCCCGGGTCGTCAGACCGGCTGCGCCAATAAGACATGGCAGCCAGACACGCCACCCCGCCCAGCACCACCGCAGCCAATGCAGCCGACACGATCTGGGCCATGGCACCGGCCAGCGCCGCCACCATGAAGGTGCGCAGGCCCGCCGCCTTGCGATCGGGCCCCTGCCCCTTTCGGCGCTCACGCTCCAGGCCAATCAGCAAGCCAGCACCCAGGGCCACTGCCAAGCCCATCTGGTCCGAAGACAACACCCCGTTCACGCGCCGCACACTCCCCTGATCAAATTGAATTACGCCTATGGTGCCACCCTCGCCCAGGAAAAACCTCGCGCTGCCCTAAAATCGCGCTTTTGTCTGCGCCCTGCCGTCCACATGTCCGCTGCACTTTCCGGGAACGCATCCGCCCTGTTTGACCTCAAGAGCGCCTCGCTCACCCTGGTGGCCTTCGTGCTCAAGACCGGGAACGTGCAGGCACTCGAGCAGGCGCTGACCGAGAAATTCGGCGACACCCCCGACTTCTTCAGCCATGACCCGGTCGTGATCGACCTGACCCACCTGTCGAGCCTCGCGGTGGCCACGATCAACTTCCCGGCCCTGATCGACTTGCTCAAGCGCTTTCGCATGACCCCCGTGGCCGTGCGCGGTGGCAACGCCAAACAAATGGCCGATGCGCTCGACGCCGGCCTGGGCGAAGCCCCCGACAGCCAGAGCGCCCGCCCGCAAACCGTGGTGCAAGAGGTCGTCAAGGAAGTGATTCGCGAAGTGCAGGTGGAAGTGCCGGTGTCGGCCTCCACCATGATCATCGACAAGCCCCTGCGCTCGGGCCAGCAGGTTTACGCCAAAGGCGGCGACCTGGTGGTGCTGGCTGTGGTGAACCACGGCGCAGAAGTGATTGCCGACGGCAGCATCCATGTGTATGCCCCGCTGCGCGGCAAAGCCATCGCTGGCGCCAAAGGCAATGCCTCGGCCCGCATTTTTTCCACCTGCATGGAACCTGAATTGCTTTCCATCGCAGGCACCTACCGTACGACCGAAAACCCCTTGCCTCAAGAGGTACTGGGCAAGCCCGCCCAGATCCGTCTGGAAGGCGAGCGACTGGTCTACGAAGCCATCAAAATTTAAGACTCATAGTTGAAAGGACAGCCACCAATGGCCAAGATCGTCGTGGTGACCTCCGGTAAAGGGGGCGTCGGCAAAACAACCACCAGCGCGAGCTTCGCTTCGGGCCTGGCCCTGCGCGGCTACAAGACGGCCGTGATCGACTTCGACGTCGGTCTGCGTAACCTCGACCTCATCATGGGCTGCGAACGCCGCGTGGTGTATGACCTGATCAACGTCATCCATGACGAAGCCAAGCTCACGCAAGCGCTGATCAAGGACAAGCAGTGCGACAACCTGTACGTGCTGGCTGCTTCGCAAACCCGCGACAAGGACGCCCTGACCCAAGACGGCGTCGAGCGCGTGCTCAAAGAGCTGGGCGAGATGGGCTTCGACTACATCGTCTGCGATTCGCCTGCCGGCATTGAAACCGGCGCCTTGATGGCCATGCACTTCGCTGATGAGGCCCTGGTGGTGACCAACCCTGAAGTGTCGTCGGTGCGTGACTCCGACCGTATCCTGGGCATGCTCAACAGCAAGACCAAGCGTGCGCAAGAAGGCGGCGAACCCATCAAGGAACACCTGCTGATCACCCGCTACAACCCCAATCGCGTCGAAGGCGGCCAGATGTTGTCGCTGGAAGACATTCACGAAATCCTGCGCGTCAAGCTGATCGGCGTCATTCCGGAATCGGAATCGGTGCTGAACGCCTCGAACCAAGGCGTGCCCGCCATCCACATGGAAGGCACCGACGTGTCCGAGGCCTACAAGGACGTCATCGCCCGCTTCCTGGGTGAAGACAAGCCCATGCGTTTTGTCGATGCCGTCAAGCCCGGCTTCTTCAAGCGCCTATTTGGAGGCAAGTGATCACCATGGGATTCCTGTCATTCTTCCTCGGCGAAAAGAAGCAGACCGCCACGGTGGCCAAGGAGCGCCTGCAGCTCATCTTGGCGCACGAACGGGGTGCCCGCACAACCAGCCCGACCTACCTGGCCGACTTGCAGCGTGAGCTGGTGGCCGTGATCTCCAAGTACGTTCAGATCAATCCAGACGACATCAAGGTGTCGATGGAACGACAGGACAACCTGGAAGTGCTGGAAGTCAAGATCGAGCTGCCAGAAGCCGCTCGCTGATCTGCATCAGGTGCCCGCTCGATCGGGCACCCAAGCTGGGGCCTACCCGCACCAAAATGAGCCGTGTTGCGTTGCACAATACGGTTGACGTGAAACCAGGAAGGCCCCAGCTCATGCGCTACGTTGTTTTCAATCAGAAGGGTGGTGTCGGCAAGTCCACCATCACCAGCAACCTGGCTGCCATCAGCGCCCACCAGGGGCTGCGCACATTGGTCGTTGACCTCGACCCTCAGGGCAACTCCACCCACTATCTGCTGGGTGGCCCACAGGAAGACTCCGACGTCAGCGCCGCCGAGTTTTTCGAGCAAACCCTGCGCTTCAGCGCCCGCGACAAAACGGCGTCCGACTACATCGTCGAAACCCCTTGGGAAAACCTGCACCTGATGCCCTCGCATCCGCTGCTGGAAGAACTGCAACCCAAGCTGGAGTCGCGCTACAAGATCTACAAGCTGCGCGATGCCCTTCAGGAACTGGAAGAAGAGTACGACCGCGTCTACATTGACACGCCCCCGGCTCTGAACTTCTACACCCGCTCGGCCCTGATCGCCGCCGAAGGCTGCCTCATTCCCTTCGACTGCGACGACTTCTCGCGCCGTGCGCTGTACACCTTGCTCGACAACGTGCAAGAGATTCAAAACGACCACAACAAGAACCTGGCCGTCAGCGGCATCGTGGTCAACCAGTTCCAGCCGCGAGCCAACTTGCCGCAGCAACTGGTGCAAGAGCTGATCGACGAAGGCCTGCCCGTTTTGCAGCCTTATCTGAGTTCGTCGGTGAAGATCCGCGAGTCGCATCAGCTGTCCAAGCCGATGATCCACATGGATGCCCGCCACAAGCTCACCCAGGAAATGCTGGCCCTGCACGAGTTGCTGGCCAGCTGATTTCAGCCGGCTGATTCAACTCACATCGAAGATATCGCGCAACTCCAGGTCCCAGACCACGAGTTCGTCTTCACTCACCTGCAGCCACTCCAGCACACGAGCCATTTGCTCAGCCCAGTCACGATCAGGGTCCAGCCCCTCGTGAATCAGCATCATGCGCTCGGCCAACAAACCGGTGGCCACCAGCAACTGCACTTCGCTGTCGGTATGGGAATCGCCCAACACATCGAAGTCGTGGTGCAAGCGAATGGCCGCCATCACGGCCGGCGCCAAGCGCCAAACCCGGGCCACCAGGGCCCCGACCACGGCATGGTCGGTCTTGTGGTTGGCGTTTTCGGTCTGAATAGGGGTGCGATCGCGCCGCGCCCTGGCCTCGACCAGGGTGCCGCTGTAGCCAGGCACGCTTTGCATCATCACCGGCATGCCCACGTGGCAGAACAAGCCATAGGTATGAGCCAAATCGGCAGACATTCCCGGAAACTTGCCCGCCAAAAAGGCCATGGCTGTGGCGCGCTTGGTCGCACGCTCCCAAAAGCGCTGCAAGTGCGTTGGGTTGACCTTGATGGCGCGCTGCGCCAGAAAGCCCGCCATGACCGAAGCCGTGTGCTCCAACCCCAAGCGGTTCAAGGCCTGACCCAGTGTTTGAACAAGCTGGCCTGCTGCATACATGGGGCCATTGGCCGCGCGAATCAGCACCGCAGCCATGGCCACGTCGCTTGACGCAATGCGCGCCACTTCGTTGAGATCGGGCTCGGCGCACGCCATGGTGGCCTGCAGTCTGGACAACAACTCCGGACACGGCGGAATCACGATGCGATTCAACGCCCCTTTGCGGCGCCCTTCATCCAACTCCTGCGCCACGCCTTGTATGGACGACTTGGATGCGATCACTTGCTCCATATGCCCCCCTCAGATCGATGCCAGCAATTCGTTGAGCTCCTCGCGCCAGTTAGCGAGGTCGTCCAGGCTGATTTGCAGCCAATCCAGAGCGGCTTGCGAGTACTTGACCCAATCGGCATCAGGCGCAATGCCCTCGTGCTCGCGCATCAACTGGTCTGCCACCAAGCCCGCGGCCAGCAGGGTTTGCACTTCGCTGTCGATCAGGCTGTCGCCCAGGCTGGACAAATCATGGTGCAGCCGAATGCCCGCCACCACCTGGGGGTGCATGCGCCAAGTGCGCGCCACCAAGGCACCCACCACGGCATGGTCGGTTCGATGGTTGGCGTTTTCGGTTTCCACAAACGACCGATCGATGCGGGCCAGCGCCTCCACCAAGGTGCCGGTGTAGCCCTTGATGCTCTGCGCCATCACGGCAATGCCGATGTGGCTGAACAAGCCAAACGTGTAGGCAATGTCAGACGACATGCCGGGCAATTGGCGCGCCATGAACGCCATGGCCACCGCTCGCTTGGTGGCCCGCTCCCAGAACCGAGCCAGTTGCGCGCTGCTGATTTTCACGGCCCGTTGTGCCAGGAACCCGGTCATCACGGCCGCCGTGTTGTCCAGGCCCAGAATGTTCATGGCTTGGCCAATGGTCTGAACCGGTTGGCCCAAGGCGTACAAGGGACTGTTGGCGGCTTTCAGCAAGGCCATCGACATGGCCACGTCACTGGAGGCAATGCGCGAAACCTCGCTCAGATCGGGCTCTTCTTCAGCCAGGGCCTCCTGCAGGCGGCGCAACAGTTCCGGATAGGGCGGAAACACGATGCTTTGCATCGGCCCGCTTTTCCTCAACTGGTCCAGCACCTCCAGAATGGAGCTGGTGAACGGCGTTTCCTTGACGGGGGTGCGGGTAGGCGCAACGGCCGTGTCTGTGGTCATGACTCGGGCAATTCTTCTGAATGGACCGTCTTTTTATCGGCCAAACTGCCCTGGTGTTGAAGTCAAACCCGACACGCTCAGCGTGCGAAACAGCACGTTTCCGTACACTAGCGGCTCTGCCTTTCTGCCCCCCGTTTTACACCCCATGTCCATCCTGCTGGCCCCGATGGAGGGCCTCCTCGATTTCGCATTGCGAGACGTCTTGACCCGCTTCGGGGGCATTGACCGCTGCGTGTCCGAGTTCATCCGCATCACCGACACGGTGCTGCCCGAGCGCGCCTTCAAACGCATCGTGCCCGAACTGGCCAACGGCAGCCGTACGCTGGCCGGGGTGCCGGTCAGGGGGCAGTTGCTGGGCTCCGACCCCATTTGTATGGCCGACAACGCGGCGAAACTGGCGGGCCTGGGCTCGGCTGGGGTGGATCTGAATTTTGGCTGCCCGGCGAAGGTCGTGAACCGACATGGCGGGGGCGCGGCACTGCTGCAAGACCCCGATCATGTCGGGCGGGTGGTTGAAGCCGTGCGCGCGGCCGTGCCAGCTCATGTGCCGGTGTCAGCCAAGATGCGCCTGGGCTTTCACGACGATTCGCTGGCTGAAGCCTGCGCCCAGGCCATCGAGGCCGCAGGCGCTTGCGAATTGGTCATCCATGCCCGCACCAAGGCGCATGGCTATCGCCCGCCAGCCTACTGGGATCGCATTGCCGACATTCGCCAGCATGTGCGCCTGCCCGTCATTGCCAATGGTGAGATTTGGTCGGTCGCCGATGCGCTGCGCTGCCAGGAAGTCACGGGCTGCCAGGCACTGATGATTGGTCGCGGCGCCGTGTCCGACCCCGGGCTGGCGCTGGCCATTGCGCGAGCCAACAAGCCCCATCAGGCAGACCGGGAACCCATGCTTCACCCAGCCGTGCCCTGGTCAGACCTCGCTCCTCAGTTTCATGCTTTCTGGGAACTGATTTGCGACCACGTCGTGCCCAAGCACCGAGCGGGGCGCATGAAGCAATGGCTGAACTATCTGCGCAGAACCTATCCGCAAGCCGAGGCAACCTACCAAAGCGTGCGCACGCTCAACGATTCCAGGCAAATGGAAGACTGGGTGAACAGCCTGACGCCTGATCTCAGAACAGTCGCCGCCCACCGCCCAGGAACATGTTCCAACGTTTCTCGTTACGCCGCTTGGACTGATTCAGCGATTCGCTTGCGCGCTTGACCAGATCGGCCCCCGAGACGACCTGGTCATCGTAAGCGGCCATGCCAATCGAAATACCCACGCCCACGGTGTCACCCGTGGTCAGGTCAATGGGCACCGCAATGGCCTTGGCAATGCGCTGAGACAGCACGGTGGCCGCTTCTTCGGCACCATGGCGCATGACCACGGCGAACTCGTCATCACGCAGGCGCACCAGGGTGTCGCCCAGGCGAACTTGCTGCTGCAGGCGCCGCGCCACCTCACACAACACCTCATCGCCGGCCGTGTGGCCAAAGCCGTCGTTGACGGCCTTGAAGCCGTCCAGATCGAGACACAGCACGGTGAAGGGTTCGCCACTGCGCATGGCGTGGCCCATTTCCACCTGCAAGGCCAGATCAAACTGGGTGCGATTGCCAATGCCCGTCAGCGGGTCGGTCATGGCCAGACGCGCCAGTTGCCAGGCACGCTTGCGCGACTCCATCACCGCCACCATCAGGGTCACGGCATCGGCCAGCTTGCCTTGCAGCACGTCATCGCATTCGTCTGGCTGAGGCGATGCCACCAGCACTGCCCCCAACACATAACCGGCCACATCCACCACGGGCATCATGGCCAGGAAGCGAGCCTGTGGCATGGCTTCGCGCCAGACGTGGTTCGCCCAGCGTTCGTCGGCTTGCAAGTCTTTGACCACCAGACATTCGCGCGGGTGCGCCACCAGATGAGCAGCCAGCCAGTCGTCCCGCAGCAATTGCGGGGCAGCCAGCCCCATATTCGACTTGAACCAAAGCCGCTCGGCATCCAACAGGGCCAAGCCCACCATGGGGGCCTGACTGACCTGATTCAACAAGCGGGCAATCGCTTCGAAGTCAGGCTCGGAAAGGGTGTCCAGCAACTCGTAGGCCTGCAAGGCGGCCTGTCGCTTGGTCTCCTGGGGAGAGACGGGGTACTGCTCAGTCGACATGGTTGAATCCACGATGGTTTGAAGGCTTATCGGTCAAACTGCACCGCAACTCAAGAGCAGTGAGCATACGCTCGCGGCAAGCCTGATTTTGAGGAAACCGCTCCTCAACGTCCAGAACAGACGAAAATGCGCGTTTTGCGCACAACGTTTTCATACCCATGGGCATTCAATGGTTCCCCGGTCACATGCACGTGACCAAGAAAGCCATCACCGAGCGTGTCAAGGACATCGATGTGGTCATCGAACTGCTGGACGCCCGACTGCCCGGCTCCAGCGCCAACCCGATGTTGGCCCAGCTCACCGGCACGCGCCCAAAGCTCAAGGTGCTCAACAAACAAGACTTGGCTGACCCCGAACGCACGCAACAATGGCTGGACTGGTACAACAGCAAGCCCGACACCCGGGCCATTGCGCTGGATGCCGGCGAAACCGCCCCCACCCAGCGCCTGATCAAGGCCTGCCGCGAACTGGCCCCTAACCGAGGCGGCATGAACAAGCCACTGCGGGTGATGATTTGCGGCGTGCCCAACGTAGGCAAGTCCACCTTGCTGAACACCATGGTGGGCAAGAAAGCTGCCAAAACGGGCGACGAGGCCGGCATCACCCGCATTGAGCAACGCATTAACCTGGCCAGCGACTTCTATCTGTTCGACACGCCTGGCATGCTTTGGCCCAAGATCATTGTCGAAAAGTCGGGCTATCACCTCGCTGCCAGTGGCGCCGTGGGCCGCAATGCTTATGATGAGGAAGAGGTGGCTCTTGAGCTGATCACCAGCATCAAAGGCCACTACCAACGTGAGCTGACCGCACGCTACAAACTCGACGACGAGCACAATATCTCCACTCGCCACGACGACGAACTGCTAACCGAAATTGCGAAGAAGCGCGGCGCCGTGATGAGCGGTGGTCGCGCCAATCTGCAAAAGGCGGCCGAAATCGTGCTCAACGACTTCCGCAGTGGCACCATTGGCCGAATGACCTTGGAAACCCCCAAGCAGTTTGAGGATTGGCTGTCTGCCGCTCAGGCGGCCGAGGCCGAGCTCAAAAGACAACGAGCCGAGAAAAACAAGAAGCGACGCGAAGCCGAATCTGACTTCGACGAGTAACCCGTTATTGGTACACCCCCATGGCATCTACCCCTGACAACATCAGCATGGCCCTGTTCTGCGATTTCGAGAACGTGGCCCTTGGCGTGCGCGACGCCAACTACGACAAGTTCGACATCAAGCGCGTGCTGGAACGCCTGCTGCTCAAAGGCAGCATCGTGGTCAAGAAAGCCTATTGCGACTGGGACCGCTACAAGGGCTTCAAATCGCCCATGCACGAAGCCAACTTCGAGTTGATCGAGATTCCGCATGTGCGCCAGTCTGGCAAGAACTCAGCCGACATCCGCTTGGTGGTCGATGCGCTGGACCTGTGCTACACCAAGTCGCACGTCAACACCTTTGTCATCATCTCGGGCGACTCGGACTTTTCGCCCCTGGTATCCAAGCTGCGCGAAAACGCCAAATACGTGATCGGCGTGGGCGTGAAGCAGTCCACCTCGGACCTGTTGATTGCCAACTGCGACGAATTCATCTTCTACGATGACCTGGTTCGAGAAAGCCAGCGCAATGCCGCCCGACGTGACAACCGCGATACCCAGCAGCCCCGCCGCACCCCCGAGGAAGAACAACGCCGCCGCGCCGAGATGGATGCGCGCCGCACCAAGGCCATCGAGATGGCCGTGGAAACCTACGAAGCCCTGGTCACCGACCGCGATGTGGGCGGCAAGATCTGGGCCTCGGTGCTCAAGGAAGCCATCAAGCGCCGCAACCCAGGCTTCAACGAAAACTACTATGGCTTCCGCACCTTCGGCAACTTGCTGGAAGAGGCTCAGAACCGGGGGCTGCTGGAGTTCGGCCGCGACGAAAAATCGAGCGCCTTCGTCTCACGCGGCAACGGCTTGCCACGGACAGAGGCTCAGGCCGCAGGCACCCCCCCAAGTGCTGCGCCCGCCCCCCAGGCCGCTGTTGAAGCCACCCTCCCCGCCCTGACCGTGGAACCTGCCGCCGAGGCAGCAGAGGCCACAGCGGCATCTTCCGAATCTGCATCCAGATCGGATGGCTTACCCCCAGCGACCGCTGAGTCCAAACCCCGTTCGCGAGCCCGCCGCCCCCGCCAGTCCACCGCCAAGTCAGCCCAAAGGGCTGAAGACAAGGTCGATGCTGTTCAGGCAGCGCCATCGGCGCCTATCGCTCGTCCCGCCCCAGAACCAGCCCTGGCCGCGGCACCTCAAGAAGGCACAGCCCAGCCCGTGGCCGCCCCCGCACCGGCCAAAAAAGCCCGCAGCCGTACGGGCAGCGGCGGTAGTAGCGGCGGCAGTGGCCGCGCCGGCAACCGCACCCGCAGCAAATCGCCTCAGAAAGCCGCAGAGAAAGCCACGGGCAAAGCCAGCAAGGACGGCGAGGCGTCTTGAGTCGATGGGCGCTCAGGGCCCGTCAGGGCATGGGGCGCAAGCGATGCAACATCTTGATGACCTGGCTGGTCGGGGCCCCTACCGCATCGGCCAGGGTATAGCGGTCGAGTTGTTGGAAGAAGGCCTCCATGGCCTCGTCCAGAATCGATTTCAGGTGGCAATAGCCCTGCAAGGCGCAGGGCGGGTCGCTGCAGTCAATCAGTTCATTGACATGCTCCAGCGCTCGGATGGTGGCCCCCAGTCGGTAGTGGCTCAAGGGGTTGGCCAGGGCCAAGCCGCCGCCCTTGCCCCGCGTGGTCACCAGCCAGCCTTGCTGGCTCATGAAGTGCACCACTTTGACCAGATGGTGGCGCGATGCACTGAACCGCTCGGCCACTTCCCCGATGGTGACCGGCGTGTCGCGCCTGGGGTGGCTGAGGTACATCAGCACCCGCAGGCCCAGATCGGTAAAGTGCGTGAGCTGCATGGCAAATGAATGGGTGACAAAGCAGTCAGCATAAACCGACTGCTGTGCTCACGCTCACACGGCCACGCCACCGGTGCCGAATGCCTCCAGGTGGATGCGATCAACCCCCACACCACGGCGGCGCAACTGGGCGACCTGGTCCTGCATGAATGGCAGTGGGCCGCACAGGTAATAGTCGGCATCGGCCGCGATGGCCGACATGGGCAACCCATCCCAGTTCATTCGACCAACGTGGTCGTAGTGCACGCCCAATCGATCGGTTTCCACGCGGGGATGCTCATAAAAAACGGTGCTGCGCAACTGCGGGTACTCGGCCACCAGGTTGCGCACATGCTCACCAAATGCATGCACACCGCCATGGCGGCAAGCATGCAAGAACCTGATGGCACGAGTCGAGCCGGTTTGCAGCAGATGGTCGAGCATCGACACCATGGGGGTGAGCCCCACCCCAGCGCTGATCAGCACAACCGGCGTGTCGCGATCCTCATGCAAGTGAAACTCACCCATGGGTGGCGCCACATCAACCACCATGCCTTCGTGTACCTGATCGTGCAAATGGTTAGACACCCACCCCGCCGCTTGCTGGACGCCCGCACCCTCACGCTTGACCGAAATGCGCAAGTAGGGCGCACCAGGCGCTGCAGACAGGCTGTACTGCCGCGGCTGGTTGTAGCCCAACTCGGGCACCAGCACACGCACAGTCACATATTGACCGGGTCGGTAGGCAGGCACCCGCCCCCCATCGGCAGGGGTCAGATGGAAAGAAGTGATCTCATCGCTTTCACGCACTTTGCGCTGCACCGTGAACCCCCTCCATCCCGACCAGCCACCGGACACGCCCGCAGCTTCACCGTATAGGCGCTGCTCCAGGCCCATCAGCAAATCAGCCAATTGGCCATAGGCTGCGGCCCATGCATTGATCAATTCGTCGGTGGCCACCGCCTGCCCCAATACCTCGCGAATCGACGCCAGCAAATGCTTGCCCACAATGGGATAGTGCTCAGCCCGAATGCCCAGGCTGACATGCTTGTGCGCCACACGGGTCAGCACGGGCATCAACACAGAGGGGTCGTCAATGTGCTCGGCATACGCGGCCACCGCCATGGCCAAGGCCTGCTGCTGGTGACCGGCTTGTTGATGGCCTTGGTTGAACACCGGAATCAACTCCGGGTTGTGCTCGAACAGACGGGCATAGAAATGCCGCGTCAAGGTCACCCCATGTTCTTTCAACACGGGGGCGGTGGCTTTCACAGCATCGCGGATGGAGGCGTTCAGCATGAGGGTCCTTTCAGAATGAGCGCGTCAACGCATTAAAGATGTATTTTCAATGCATCTTATTGATTGCCGATCAATCCTGCTGACACTGTCCGAATACCCTTTCCCCACGAATGTGTTTCACCTATTTCAACAAATAAATCAACCACTTACAAAGACGCCATCTATTCCCACACATGTGTTTATTCAGTGTTTGCACGGATGAGGCTGAACGCCTTCCGTAGGCACCATGCCTGTGCGTTTTGACAAAAAGCGCCCAAGAAAATCCTTCCCTTTATTTCAAACAAATTAGGACACGCAATGAAAAAGTACATCGCCACAGCCCTGTTGGTTATCGCTCCCATGGCCGCCATGGCCGAGACAGCTCCTGAGTCGACCATGATCGAAGTGAGCGATGCCGCTTTGTCCGAAGTCTCCGGCCAAGCCAGCCTGAACATCGACCCCGCACAAATCATTGCTGGCCTGCAACAAGTCAACTCGTTCGCCAACATCATCAAGCCCATCCTGCCTTCGCAAGGCAAGCAGGTGGTGAACCTGATCAACGTGGCGGCCACCACCGCCCCCGTGATCAACAACCTGGTCAACGGCGGCAAGCTGTCTCCTGCTGACATCAGCCTGCTGGTCAAGAACGGCCTGATCGCTGGCGTGGCCATCGGCAGCCTGACTTCCGGCCTGTAATCGGTAGTTTGCTAGGATCAGGGCCGTCGTTCAGCCCTGATCCTGCACATGCACATCACCCGCATCAATCGGTTCTTTGCCAAACCCCACCTGGCAGAAGATCTGCACGAGTTTCTGAACTCGGTCTTGCCCATGCTGCGTGGCGCCCCCGGATGCGAGTCGGCCCACTTGCTGCGCGGCAAGGATGACCCTCACGAGTTCGTCATCATCGAACAATGGACCTCGGTCGCGGCACACAAGAGCGGTGCCCAGATCATTCCCCCCGCACAGTTCGACGTGGTTTTGCCCATGCTGGCCAAGCCTCCTACAGGCGCCTATTACGTAGCCGGCTGAATCTGCTACCCCGGCTCACAAATTAGGGCTCTCCGCTCGTTCAGTTCAACAGTACAGTGGCTGTGCCAGTCACTCTGAATGCGAGCGATCACCATGAGCCAACTCACCCTCTACACGAACCCTCAGTCACGTGGGCGCATTGCCCACTGGATGCTGGAAGAGCTTGGGCAACCGTATGACACCGTGTGGCTGGACTTCGGCCCCGCCATGCGCACGCCGGAGTATTTGGCGCTCAACCCCATGGGCAAAGTGCCGGTGTTGAAGCACGGCGAAGTCGTCGTGACCGAAGCCCCCGCCTTGTGTGCCTACCTGGCCGACGCCTTCCCCCAAGCCCAGCTCGCCCCACCCGCAGGCAGCCCTGCTCGTGCCGCCTACTACCGCTGGCTGTTCTTCACCGCCGGCCCGCTAGAAATGGCCACCACCGCTCGCGCTTTGAGTTGGGACGTGCCAGAAGGCAAGAGCGGCATGGTGGGCTTTGGCAGCTACCGACGCACGCTCGATGCCGTGGAAACCGCCTTGCAACAGGGGCCCTATGTGTGTGGCGAGCAATTCACCGCAGCCGATGTCTACCTGGGCTCGGCGCTGATCTGGGGCATGATGTTTGGCAGCATTGAAAAGCGCCCGCTGTTCGAAGCCTACGCGGCGCGCCTGAGTGCGCGCCCCGCTGCCATTCGCGCCAACCAGATCAACAACGACCGAATCAAGCCCGCCTGAGGCTCACTCAGCAGCACATGAGTACAGACAGTCCAGACCGCTTTTCACGGGGTCAACAAGCCCTTTCCCGCATTCACGGACACGTGGGCGAAGGGGTGATGCAAGCCTTGCAAGACATTGCCCCCGACTTTGCCCGCATGATCATCGAGTTCCCGTATGGCGATGTCTATTCGCGCCCGGGCCTGACGCCCAAGGAACGCCAGATCGCCACCCTGGCCTCGCTGGTAACCCAAGGCAATGCCCCTAAGGAACTGAAAGCCCACATTCAAGGAGGACTGAATGTGGGCTGCACCCGCCAGGAAATCACCGAGCTGATCATGCAAATGGCGATCTACGCGGGCTTTCCAGCGGCGGTCAACGCCATGCTGGTGGCCAAGGAACTGTTCAACGAACTGGATGCGCTGGACACGAACCACTCTAGGGGTTGACGCAGGCCCACAGCCATGGTCAAAACGAGGGCTTTGAACTTGCCCCTCGTTGGAGACCTCATCATGACACTGCGCCTGGCGACCTTCGCCTTGACCACCCTCCTCAGCGCCTTGGCCAGCACCGCCTGGGCCGATCCTGGCTTGACCGTCACCTTGAACAAGGTGGACGAAAACGGCACAGGCCCCAGCGTGGGCCAGGTGGTCATCACGCAAACACCTTATGGCGTGCTGCTCACCCCCTCCCTGACGGGCTTGCCTCCCGGCCTGCACGGCTTCCATGTGCATGAAAACCCAAGCTGCGCCAGCAAGGAAAAGGACGGCAAGAAAGTACCCGCCTTGGCGGCTGGCGGTCACTTCGACCCCAAGAAAACGGGCCAGCATGGCGCGCCTTGGGGCGAAGGCCATCTGGGCGATCTGCCAGCCTTGTATGTTGACCCACAAGGCCAAGCCAACCAGCCCGTTCTGGCACCACGCCTGACCCTGGCCGATCTGGCCGGACGCTCATTGATGATCCACGCTGGTGGAGACAACCACGCAGACCATCCCGCCCCGCTGGGTGGTGGCGGCGCCCGCGTGGTCTGCGGCGTCATGCCCTGAGAATGGCTCGCCCCCAGTGGTCAGTCAAAGTGGGCAACACCTGCTGGGGCGCCGACAGCACCGCCATGTGCCCCAGGCCTTGCAGGGTCTGCACCTGCGCATGCGGATTGGCCTGTGCCAGATGATTGACCATTTCGCGCGCTGAGGCCGTGGTGCGCTCCCCGCGCACCAAGGTCAGCGGCACTTGCAGCCGGTAGTGCTCAAAGGGTTGAGGCTCAGTGGCCACACTGCGCACCTCCAGGAACATTTTCCAGCCCACTGCGCGGGCCATGGCCTTGGCTTTGTCTGGCATGGCTGCCCACATGCCTGGCTGATTCCAGTAATCGACGAAGCGCTCCAGCCAGGCATCGCTGCCACCCCGCTCTTCGTTGGCGATGAAATCCGGATCATCAAAGAAGCTCGCCACTTCCTGAGTCGCATCAGCCGGCAAGGCCCCCGCGACAGCCGCCTTCGCATGCAGCGAAGCGAACAGTACCGGCTCGTACAACCAAAGCGAGCGCACCGGCACGCTGGCATCCATCGCCAAGGTCAAAGCGGCAAAGCCGCCATAGGAATGCGCCATCAAGTGAACCCCCGTGGCATCGGCCGGAATCTGTGCCTTCAGATGGCGCACTTCGTCTTCGACCGAAAAGGGCGTGCCGCGTGGCAGCAGGTCGTTCATGGCATAGCCCCGGTTGGTGGGGGCAATGGGCTGCACCCCCTGGGGGCAAGCCGCCATCAACGACGTCCACATGAATGGGCCCGTGCCCGTGGAATGAATGAACAAGGCCACTTCAGACATTTCGATCGACTCCAGATTGCACGACGCATCTACTTTCTTGATGCAAGTAGAAAGATTACACCATTTACTTGCTTAATGAAAGTAAAATACTGGGCATGCGCCGCACCTCTTTTTCCGACATGAGCTGCCCCATCGCCCGCTCGCTCGACCTGATCGGCGAGTGGTGGACCCTGCTCATCGTGCGCGAAGCGTTCTGGGGCACCCGCCGATTTGGCGAGTTCCAGACCCATCTGGGCATTGCGCCCAATGTGCTCACCCAGCGCCTGACGCGCCTGGTGGAAGGCGGCATTCTGGAGGTCACGTCTGAAAGCCAGATCGGCCGCGCGCTGGAATACAGGCTCACCACCAAGGGGCTGGAGTTGATGCCCATTCTTGTGGCACTGGCACAGTGGGGCAATCGGCATGAGCCCGGGCCTGAAGGTGCCACCACCCGCATTGTCGAACGGCAAACCGGCCTCGACATCGCCCCCCTCACCGTCATGTCAGCCTCGGGACAGCCGCTTAAACCCAGGGACGTTGCAGTGGTGGCCGGACCGGGAGCTTGCGAAGCGGACAACCAACGGCTGAATCAACTGAAGTCACGCCGGCAGGCGAAGAATCCATCGTCGGCTTGAGTTTGGCCACAGGCCGAAATGACCACGCGCCGCGTCATACGGCTGCGTGATGAGTGTTCGAACAATGTGTGCAGCGCCATCTTGCGCGGGGCATGTGCATGCCGCATTACAAGGACACCACCATGAGTCAAGACGACCAGAAGCAAAAGGAAGCTCGCCGTCAGTTTTTGCAGACCTCCGCCCTTCTGATGGGTGGCGCAGCACTGCCTCGCGTGAGCTGGGCGCAAGGCGCGCCCGCCATCATCACCGCCGATTCGGAGCGCCCCTTGGCTGCACAGGGTCTGCAGCTGGGCGACCCACGCGAAAACTCTCTGCTGGTTTGGAGCCGCAGCGACCGCCCGGCCCGCATGATTGTGGAATACAGCCACGACGAGTCTTTCAAGAGGGCCCAGCGCTTCATGGGCCCCCATGCACTCGACACCAGCGACTACACCGCGCGCCAGCTGGTCACCGGCCTGCCAGCCGGTCGTGAAGGCTTTGTGCGGGTGACCTTTCAGGGCCTGAATAACAGCCGAGCCATGAGCGAACCTGTGGTGGGGCGCTTCAGCACCTTGCCATGCATGGAAAGCGCCGGGCTGGGCCTGTGGCACAGCCGGCATCGTCTGCAAGACATCCGCTTCCAATGGGGTGGCGACACCGCCGGTCAGGGCTGGGGCATCAACCCTTCGTTCGGCGGCATGAAGATCTATGAAGCCATGCGCCAGCGTCGCCCGCACTTCTTCATTCACAGCGGCGACAACATCTACGCCGATGGCCCCATCAAGGAAAGCGTGACCGCCGAAAACGGCCAGCTGTGGACCAACCTCGTCACCCCTGAAGTGTCGAAGGTGGCAGAGACCCTCGACGAATTCCGGGGCCGCTACCGCTACAACCTGCTCGATGAGAACGTGCGTCGCTTCAACGCCGAAGTCCCTCAGATCTGGCAGTGGGACGACCACGAAATCACCAACAACTGGTCCGACGCTAAAGACCTCTCCGCCGACAGCCGCTACACCGAGAAGAATGTGCCGTTGCTGACCGCCCGTGGCACTCGCGCCTTCCTCGACTACGCGCCCATGCGCCCGTTCGATGCCAGCGAGTCACAACGTGTGTACCGCCAGTTCTGCTACGGCCCCTTGTTGGAGGTCTTCGTGCTGGACATGCGCTCCTACCGTGGCCCCAACAGCGCCAACCTGCAGACCGAAGCCAGTGACGCCACCGCCTTCCTGGGCCGCGAGCAACTCGACTGGCTCAAGCGAGAACTCAGTAATTCACGTGCGGTGTGGAAAGTCGTGGCTGCCGACATGCCCCTGGGCCTGAATGTGGGCGATGGCAAAGACGCCACCGGCCAAGCCCGCTGGGAAGCCGTGGCCAACGGCAACAACGGTGCCCCGGCAGGCCGCGAGCTGGAGTTCGCCGAACTGCTGCGCCACCTCAAGCGCCAAAAGGTACGCAATGTGGTGTGGTTGACCGCCGACGTGCATTACTGCGCCGCCCACTATCACGACCCCGAAAAGGCCGCCTACAAAGACTTCGACGGCTTCTGGGAATTCGTGTCGGGCCCGCTCAACGCCGGCAGCTTTGGCCCCAACACCCTGGACAACACATTCGGCCCGCAGGTGGTTTTCTACAAAGCCCCACCCGCTGGTCAAGCCAACCTGTCGCCCTTCGCGGGCCTGCAGTTCTTTGGCGAGGTGAACATCGATGCCGACAGCGCCCAATTGACCGTGGACCTGCGCGACATCGATGGCCAGTCGGTGTTCAGCAAAACCCTGTCGCCCAAGCTGTGAGCCTCACTGAACGGTGTAGCCGCCGTCGATGATCAGGCCCTGCCCGCTGATGTAACTGGCTGCCGAAGACAGCAGGAACATCACGGGTCGGGCCACTTCGTCCGGCTGGCCTGGGCGGCCAGCCGGGGTTTGCGCCATCATCGCGTTCAAGCCATCGACACTGCCAAAACCCGCCAATGACATGGGGGTCTCAATGGGCCCTGGGCATACGGCATTGACCCGCACCCCCGCTTTGAAATATTCCAATCCTGCCGTCTTGGTCAAACCCAGCACCGCATGCTTGCTGGCGTTGTAATGCGCCAAGCCTGGAAAGCCAATGTGCGCCACGATGGAGGCGTTGTTGACGATGGCGCCCCCACCGCTTTGCAGCATGGCCGCAATCTGGTGCTTCATGGCGAAAAACACCCCATGCACATTGGTGCGCAGCACCGCATCGAAAGCCTCAGCGCTCATTTCATGCAAAGGCTGAGCCAGCCCCAGCAAACCGGCATTGTTGAACGCCCCATCCAGGCGACCGAAGTGCTCAACAGAGGCCTTCACAGCCTGCTCCATATCGCGCTCTTGCGTCACATCAGCCCGCAGCACCAAAGCGCGGCCACCGGCTCGCGTCACGTCCTGCGCCACGTCGTCACAGAGTTGCTCTCGCCGAGCCGTCAACACCACATTGGCACCAGCCTGGCCAAGTAGGCGTGCCGTAGCGGCCCCCATGCCAGATGAAGCGCCTGTGATGAGGTAAGTCTTACCTGCAAATGCGTCGGCCGAAGAAGAGTTCAGTTGGGTCATGTCTGGCTCCAGAAAATGGGTTTGTGATCAGATGACGCTCAGATTAGAGCCAGCCCATAAATGAAACAATCCAAGTTGAATTTGTTAGTTTGATGAACAATACTCATCAATATGAACACACCCAATCTCACCGACCTGCAAGCCTTCGCCACCGTGGCGCGTTTGTGCAGCTTCCGTAAGGCCGCGCTGGAATTGGGCGTCACAGCCTCGGCACTCAGCCACACCCTCAAAACGCTGGAAACCCGACTGGGAATTCGACTGCTGAACCGAACCACACGCAGCGTGTCGCCCACCGAAGCGGGCCAGCAATTGCTGACGCGCTTGGCCCCTGCGCTGGTCGACATCGCCTCCGCGCTGGAAGACGTGAACGCATTCCGCGACTCGCCCATGGGCACCCTGCGCATCAATGCCCCACGTGCAGCGGCTCAATGGGTCTTGGCGCCGCTGGTCAGCCAGTTTCTGATCGACCACCCCGGCATGCGGGTGGAAATCGTCAGTGACGACGCCTTTGTCGACATCGTGGCCGAAGGCTTCGATGCCGGCGTTCGATTCGGTGAGAGCCTTCAGCGCGACATGGTGGCCGTCCCCTTGGGGCCCAGCCAGCGGTTCGTCGTGGTGGCTTCACCTGACTTTGTCGCCAAGCACGGCCGCCCCAAACACCCGCGCGACTTGCAGCGCTTTCCGTGCATGCGAGTCCGCTTTCCCAGCGGGGCCTACTTCAAGTGGGAGTTCATCAAGCGCCAACAAACATTGGAGGTAGACGTGGATGGCCCCCTGGCCACCAATGACATGCCCCTGATGCTGGAGGCAGCCAAGTCCGGCTTGTGCCTGACCTACACGTACGAGCAATACGCTGAACAAGGCCTCGCGTCGGGCCAACTGGTCACGGTGCTGGACGATTGGTGTCCAGCCGTTCCTGGGTTCTACCTGTATTACCCAAGCCGAAAGCTGATGTCCGCCGGGTTACGGGCCTTTGTCGAATCCATCAAGGCACCGGCCCCAATGCAAAAAGGCCAGACTGCATAGCCTGGCCTTTTGATCGGGTGAACGTCGATTTAACGAATCACTTCCAACTGTCTTTCAAGCCGGTGATCTTGTTGAACACAGGCTTGCCGGGTTGGTGGTCCTTGCGATCGGCCACAAAGTAGCCAAAGCGCTCGAACTGGAACTTCTGGTCTGCGGCAGCTTGCGCCAGCGAAGGCTCCACATAAGCCTTCACCACCTTCTTGCTGTCGGGGTTCAGGCTGGCCTTGAAGTCCTTGCCGCCTGCGTCGGGCTGCGCATCGGTGAACAGGCGGTCATACACACGCACTTCGGCTTCCACGCCATCGGCCGCGCCCACCCAGGTGATGGCCGCCTTGACCTTGACGCTGTCAGCGCCCGGTGTGCCGCTCTTGGTGTCGGGCACCACGGTCGCCAGCACTTCAGTCACACGGCCCTCTGCGTCTTTGGTGCAGCCGGTGCATTCGATCACATAGCCGCCCTTGAGGCGAACCTTGTTGCCGGGGAACAGGCGCTTGTAGCCCTTGGGCGGCACTTCCTCGAAGTCTTCACGCTCGATCCACACTTCGCGGCCCAGCTTGAAATGGCGCACGGGTGATTCCGTGCCTTCGGGGGGGTGTGGCAAAGCGGGCAAAGCGCATGGCTCCAGATGTCCCGCGCCCATGACCTCATCCCAATTGGTCAACACCAGCTTGACCGGGTCCAGCACGGCCATGCCTCGGTGGGCCTTGCCTTCCAGGTCGTCACGCAAAGCAATGTCGAGCGTGCTGTAGTCGATCCAGCTGTCGGCCTTGCTCACGCCAATGCGCTCGCAGAACAGCTGAATGGCCTCGGGCGTGTAGCCACGGCGGCGCAGACCCACGATGGTGGGCATGCGGGGGTCATCCCAACCTTCGACCACGTTCTCGTCAACCAGCGCCTTGAGCTTGCGCTTGGAAGTGATGACGTAGGTCAGGTTCAGGCGCGCGAATTCGTACTGCTTGGGTGCGGGCTGCTTGAGCAGCCCCACGACAGCCAACTTCTCCATCAGCCAGTCGTAAAACGGGCGCTGGTCTTCGAATTCGAGCGTGCAGATCGAGTGAGTGATCTGTTCCAGCGCGTCTTCAATGGGGTGCGCGAAGGTGTACATCGGGTAGATGCACCACTTGTCGCCAGTGTTGT
>ERZ724505.554-NODE-554-length-23689-cov-16.963866_pt1 | contig 23689 bp, 17 predicted proteins | sample MGYA00376038_ERZ724505 | MGnify/ENA primary metagenome ERZ724505 (study PRJEB28724, sample SAMN07190884) | wastewater metagenome | isolation source: effluent of sewage treatment plant in Hong Hong | place: Hong Kong | collected 2016-03-17 ...
TTTTTGGTTTTTCGGTTGGTTTGCCTAATAGTTCTTCTACTGCTTTTACTAATTCTGGGTTACTGCCATCTGCTTTGGCTTTGTGGTAGGCTTCGGATATAGATTTTGAAGTTTGTTTTTTTCTTGACAACTCTATACTATATTTATCTCTATTATATCCATCTTCAACTACTCTTGACGCTTCTTTTTTAGAACTATAAGTATATCCTTGTTTATTTTTTATACCCCACCTTGAAGCCTTATCAGGAATTTTATAAACTAAACTATTTATTCTTTCATCTAATGTTTCTTTTAAATCAGGGACAATTGCTTTATTGATTTCATCAATATTTTTACCTTCCAACGCTTTAGCAGTACTTTCTACATCTCTTAATGCAGTAGGTGTTTGTTCTTTAGATAGTAGGGATTCTGAATCATAAATAACTTCAACCACATTACCATTTTCATCTAATCTTTCAATTTTAGCGACATCATTTAAAGTATATCCCCTGCCTTTTTCAAGGTTATGGTCTCCTTCTTCTTTGCTTTTTACCTTTACTTTCCCTAATCCATTATTTACATCAAAACTTTCTTTAAATGTAACTCTGTATTCTGCATTTGCGGCACTTGTAACTTTAGGACTTGTTGTTACGTCAATCCCTGCATCAGAAAATCTTTTGCTTTCAACTTTTTTATCAGACAATAATACATCGACTTCTGGCTGTCCTACAAATCTATAAGTAGTTGTTTGCTCCCAATCTAATCCATATTCCTCTAACTTTTTTTGTGCTTGTTTATCTCCATTTCTTGCTGCTATTATTACTGGGTCTATGTTTGCTAAATCGGGGTCTGATTTTTGTTTAGCCGTACTTTCAATTTTCTTCTTTTCTTTTTCTGCTTCGCTTAAAGAACTATCATTATCTATGGCTTCCTGTTCTTTTTGCCATTCGGATTTTTGTTCGGGGGTGCTGCCTTTCTTTTCTCTTTCGAAAATGATTTTATCCAACTCCTTTACATTCGGGTCATCTGAATTTTTATCAATTAAAAAGTCTAAGCCTTCCTGCAATTTTTCTGTGGGTGTTGCTTCTAATACCTTCTCAAACAATTCGTCCCCTAATTGTTTTCTTGCTTCAATAGGTGCTTCTGCAATCTTCTCAATAGCATATTCAAGGGCTTCCTTGTTAGTACCTTCCGAAACTTGGTCGCCCATCTTTGCTTTTACCTGTTCGCCTAATGCTTCGGCTTGCTCTGTTGGGATTGGTGAAATTGGTTCAGTAGTTTTATCTGAACTTTTTTCGGCAGTTTCTTGAAGTCTTGTATCGTTAATTGTTTGCTTGGATTCATCTGTATTGATGAATTGCTCAAAATTTGATTTTGTTTCATTGTTTTTTTCTATTTCTTTTAGTGTTATTTGATAGGCTATATCGTCTGCCACACTTCCTCTAAATGTCCTTTTTTTGCCGTCTTTAGTATCAAGAGTTACAGAAATAACATTCCCTTCTGAATCTCTATTTATAGCCGAAAACGGGTCTGAATAATTGTTTACATATTCTTGTTCCCGAACTACCACATTGCCATTATCTGCAACTGAAACAACCGATACTTCTTTTTGACCTACTTGTTCAATACCTAATTCAGAAATAGGCTTATCAGAAATATCATTTACATTACCCAACTCATATTCCTTTTCTTTCCCATCAACTTTAAATACTAAAGTTTGCCCGTCTTGATAGATAGTTCCTTCTTCTCCTTTATACTTTACCCTACCATCTTGTACGTCTTTTATTTTAATGTCTGCCTTTTTTATCAATGTTCCGTCCATCAACTCCATGTCAGGTTCTAATCCTTCAGCTATTCGTTTTTGTAGTGCATCTGCTTCATCCTTCGGCATTGTAATAGTTATCCTTCCGTTCTCGTCTTTTACCATCAAAGGTTTTAGTTTTTGAGGGACTTCTCCTTCATTTTCATATTCAAAGACAACCGATTCGCCGCCACCCTTCTTTCCTGATTTACCTATTGCAAAATCAGTTAAGGTTTCCCCAAAAAACTTTATAGCCCCGTCCTTTGCATTGCCCAATTCGGGTGCTACTGCTCCTGTGGCTTGTTCTGCAATTTCTTTTATAAATTGGTCGGCTTTGGCAGGGTCTTTCAGGGCTTCCTTTATTTGGGCTTCCATCATCTCATTAATCTCGCCGTTTTCGTATGCCGTCTTTATTGCTTTTTGGCTATCTGTAAGCCCTGCATCCGAATCTTTGCCGTCCATTATGTCCTGCTGCTCCTGTTCTATCGCCCTTATTTCTTCTTCGTGGTTTCTTTTCATAAAAGCATCAGGGCTTTTCTGTTCCCTTAATCTTTTTGCATGAAGCGCATTAAAAACCATTTTAGCCTTTTCATTCTCTGCCACCCTCATTGAGTCTAAGTACTTTTTAAAATCAGCTATAAAATCTATATCTGCTATACGGTGGTCATCAGAACCAAACCTTTTCAGTATTGCCGATTTGTATTTTTCGGGGTTGCTTGCCATTTCATAAATGGCCGCTCTTGTTCTGTTTATCCCCTTAAAACCGTGTATCATAGAAGGTACTGGCAAACCAAAAAGCATTGATTTTGCAGTAGCTAATAAATTCGCATCTGAATATTCATTATTTATTGATGATTCGTCTAACCCTAAAGCCCTATCTATTAAAAGTTTAAATCCGTTAATCATTACCGTCATTTCTGCCGTACCTTTTGCTGTCCCTTGTAGCGTTTCGGTTGCAACAGAAAGTATCTTGTCCCTAAGTTTCATTTTGGCTTGCTTATCCAATGCCTTTGTTTCTAAGGACTTTAATGTTTGGGTAATATTTTGCTTAAACCCTGTTATTTTAGAAGCAGGTATGGCATCTCCTGCAACTAAAAAAAATGCAGTACTTAGCGAAGCTCTTAGATATGCCTTAGTTGGGTTTTCGGGGTATATTGATGCTGCATGATTCAATTCGTCGTCAAAAAAGGTTGCCAATGTTACTGCTTTACTTGCTACACTTGGATTCATTACACCTAAACCTTTACCTATGTTACCCAACCCCGAACCAGTAGCACCCATAGCTAACACCATACCCATAAAGTTTGATGCTTCACCTACTACTTTTCTAAATTCGTTTTGGTGTGGCGTTTCTACATGGCCGTATTGTTCTTTGAGCGTGTTTCTAATTCTGTCCGAATAAGATTCACCGAAGCCAGAAACATCTTTTAGCGACCGCCACATTCCTGACATTGCGCCCCTTGCGCCCGTAGCTAAATCATCCACAATGCCCGTAGTTTCTATTTTATGCTCCCAATTATTATGAAACTTGTCTTTTACCCTTTTTAATAATATTGGCCTGTCCTTAAAAACTTCTTCTGCAAGATTGTCCATATACTTTGACTTGTCAAAAATCGGATTAGCAAACCAATTATTTTTGCCATCCAATTCCCTTGCTCTTGATAAAGTGTTTTTAATGTACACATCTGCATATTCAGGGAATACTTCATATATTTTATCCCCTGTAAAATTGTCAAAGTCCTTTTTAAATTCGGGATTATCTTCGGCTATTTGCTTTATATCGGGGTCTGAAATAAACCGATGCACCAGTTCCCCTACTACTTCTTGCGGCAAACTTCCCTGTGTTTTTAATTTATCTAAAGGAATATTAAAACGCCTTGCCACATCTGCTATTTCCGCATCCGAAGCAGTACCGTTTATAATAGTTTCGTATTGTTTTTTAAAAAGAGGGTCGTTCTGAAGTTGTATCTCTATTGCGTTTTGAATAATACTTTTCCCGTTTAATGCAGATTCTTCTTTTTGCTTATACTCGCCTGCCTTTGTTATTGCGTGTTCAATGGTTTCGTTTCCTGTTGGGTCAATGCCTGATTTTACTTGGTTTTCTGCATATTCAAGTGCTTCTTTACCGTTTTTGAAAAATTTGTTCTTTACTAAACCAGATACATTTTCAAGTGCCTGTTCCTGATTTTTTACTTGGTATTCAGGATTAGAGCTAACATCGGGTATGAGTTTGCCATCTTTTTTTTGAACTGTTTTGTTTGGGTCTATATTATTACGGGCTATTGTATTGTCTGATGTTTGCCTTACCCCTTGTAACCTTCGGTTGTTGTATGCTGTTTGTAACTTCTCTCTTTCGGGGTCAAGTATTGCCCTTAACGGGTCGGTTGCTAAAAGATTAAATTGCTCTGCACCTTGTTGGGTAAACAGACCGTCTGCTTGTCCTGTTCTTCTTTGCGCATCTCTTAGTGCCGCTTCTTCTTCAGGTGTTGCTCTTATTTCATTTGGAAATTGTTGTTTCCCTTTTTCAATGCCTTTAGTTATACCTGCATTTATGCTTTGGATTAATGACAGTGCATTATCTTTTTCTGATTGGCCAACAAAATTCCCAACTTGACCACCAATTTTTGAAGCGGCTGAAGACATCGCCCCACCAGTGTATGCTTCTTCTTTTTTTTTTATACCATTTTGAGATAAATACGCATCGTCATTAATACCTTTTTTCTTTGCTGCTGCCGAAATTTCGTCTTGTGTATAAAAGTTGCCTTTATACTCATAAGGCGCATCTAAAACTTTAACGTCTTTTCCTAAAGCAGCAATATAGCTATCAAAAGAAACTCCGCTTTGCTTCGCAAAGTCGTTCATTTCTGATTCAGTATAATATTCGCCGTTGTATAGATATTTTTTTTTCATCTTATGGCAGTTCTGTTTTTTTGGTTTTAGTTGGCTTTTTTAATTTAGAAGAAGTGCCTCCTTTTTTAAGAGGTGGAAAGACAGGGTCGTCTAAAAAGCCCCTATTTTCTTCCGAAGCACTTATTGTATTAAATCTCCTTTCGGCAGATGCTCTCCTTTCTATTTTCTGACCGGATGCTCCTATTAACGTATTGTCGTCTAACACGACATAGTATCGTGTCCCGCCTATTTGAATACCATTAACCGACCCGAGTTCTTTTAAGTATTTTTCATCTATACTTGGTTGGGGTATGACATAAATATCTCCTTCTATACTATACCCTCTTTTGCTTAATTCTTCTTTTACTTTGGGTAATATGTCTTTGGGGGCAGGTGTTATGCTATCTTGTATAAGCGCAAATACGTCATACTTGGGTATTCTGGACGGTGTTGTGCCGATACCTGTATTTATGACAGAACGGCCTGCTGCTGCCCTTCTAAGTCCACGCTGATGTTGAAGTTCAGTATCGGTAACAGGTTTAATATCTTTTTTAGTCAAAGATTGCCCATAGACAATAGCCTCTCCTGCCGCTAATTTTTCTGGGCTATCAATCAAATCATTTGGATATACAGATTGATATGCTTCATTTAATTTTTTAAATTCGGGAGAATCAACCTCCATTTCGTCAAACTTATGCTTGAAATACTGTCCCGTCTTATTAAAATTATTCGCCACATCCGTTGCAGCGTTTTCTGCCATAAGTTTTAGCCCTTCTGGACTAAATCCCATTGTTTCTTCCCTAAATACTTGTCCTGTTTGATTGTCTGAACCGATATTTTTTGGTTTGTCCAACAATACCTTGTCCATACCTTTTGTCCACCTTGTCAATGCTCCTGTGGCATCGTAATTTAAAGGAAATTCATACTTAGTTGGGTCGTAAGGTGCATAGTTTGGGTTCGGCACAAACATACCGTTTTCGTCCCGTTTTACTTTTCCATCTGGTGTCATTTCGTAAAGGCTATTATTTGCACTTTGTATGCCTATTAGCATATCGCTTGTTGGGGTAAACTTACCCGTCATTAATTCGGAATTTATTGGCTGCATTGTCTTTTCTGCTGCCTTGCTTTGAACTGTTATCCCCCTTGCTCTTTGAAGTAACTGCTGCAATGTGGTCTGCGCTTTAATATCGCCTTCAGCCAACTTGTCTATGTTTGCAGCACCATACTGCGTTAAATCTTTTATAGCTTCTTCATAGGCATCTATGTCTTTGATTCGCATACCCTCGCTATTTATTTTAAAGGGTAAATCCCTTATGTATTTTTCTGTTGCTTCTTTTCTTGCCTTTAGTTCCGCTTTTTTAGCCCTGTATAATTGCAAGTACAAACTGGTTGTAGGGGTTGCATCAAACCTTACATTGCCGCCTGTGTATAAACTATTAGGATTATGTAGTGCCACTGTTATTAACCGTTTTTAAAATTAAATCCGCTTGCTATTTAGGGAGTAATTCCACCCCTCTTTTTTTTACCGAACATACCCTTAAAAATATTTCCATCGCCGCCTCCTAGTATATTTGACATAGATAAATTTTGAAGTCCTCCAAAAATGTTTGAAAGCCCTGTGTTAGATGTCTGTGCATTTGCGGCTGCTCTTTGTGCAAGCAGATTATACTTTCTTTCAAATGGAGCAAGTTCATTTTGTTGGAAGGCCATTCTATCTTCGCCTGCCTTCATTGATGTTGCTCCCCCAAGTTGCCCGAAGCGTTGATTACGTTCATTTTCTGCTGCCACTTCTGCGTTTAAAGAGGCATCGTTGGCTGCCCTTAATATTGCAGGCATCCCTGCTATTGCGCTTCTTCTATCTTGAAGTCCTTGCATACCCGAAGCAACACCCCTACCTACATTCTGCATTTGTCTTTTATACAAAGCACTATCGGTAGGGGATACGTTATATCGGGCTAATGCTTTATTGTAATAATCCAATATCCCCTGATTCTGTTTATAAACAGGGGACTGCATTTTTTCAAGTTTCTTTTGCGTTTTTCGGGCATTAATTCCCCCGATAATAGACTGCGCTAATCCTGCAACAGAACCTATTAAAGCTAAAGGGTTTGACATAGGTTATTTACTTTAAATTTAATGGACTTTCAATAAAATTGACATCTATTGAAAGTAAAGTTATTAATTTGTTTGCGTTTTGTTTTATTAATTTTATTACCAATATAGAACCTTTCAAACTATCGCCGTTCACCCACCCACCTCTGCTATTTTCATCCCTAAAAAAAGCTGCGTTGAACTTTGATTCCAGTCTTGAAAAGTTGGCTGCGTTTAGTTTGCTTTGCTGTACTTGTCCTGAATAGGAATAAGTATCTGTATAAATATCGCCTTTTGTGGGCGATTCCCAAATATCGCTTCCTGTTTGGCATATAGACAACCAAGATTTTTTATTATAAATATTCTGATTAAAAACAAAGGTTACTTCAGAATCATATTGAGTTCCATAAAAATTACAATAATTATCGCCCATCACACTGTGTTTCCAAAGGTGGCCGCCATCCCAAGTATAGGTTATTCCGTTGGCCGATATCGCCCATTCGGGATGATAGTCGTATTGGTCGCAAACATAGCCTAATCTCGGTTCGTGAAAGGCAAAATGCCTGTCCTGATAGGTGTTTCCGTTTGCCGTTCCCCCCTGCAAAATAGTGTGGAAGTCGTTATCGTAATCGTCAAAAAAGGCCATTACCTTAGCCTTTGTTCCGTTACTCCGTAAAATAGTTTGGCTATAATTCAATACCCACTTAGGGAAGGTATATTGCCCCTTATAAAGAACTCCTAAATCGGTAAATCCGTCTGCACCCAACCTGATACCCCTACCCGTTGCCATGTCGGTAAAATAATCTGCATAGGGAGTACTTGTTAGGTTTGTAGGATACTGCCCTACTCCGTAAAAACCACTATAATAATTGATATTATTAGCCGTAATTATTTCGTTGGTTGTAGTTAGTTGTGTTTCCCCTTCGTTGTTCTGAATGTACCTTGAATAAATACCATACTGACCTACTGACCTATCCTGAAACACCCTTAATATTCTGTCCCTTGCTTTTAGTCGGCGAATATCACCTCTGCTGCGGTCAATAGCATCCAAATCTGAAGGGAAAAACCTGTTTAGGTTGTTTATATTAGTGTCCTGAAGATAACTACCGCCCCACCGTAAAGTAGTTCCATAGTATTGCGTTTTAGCATTTATATCAATAGGCCATCCCCTTGAATTGCTGTTAGCCTTTGATTGTTGAAAATCGTTGTAGTTCCTATCCATAACCTTGTCCGAACCCATTGTGGTATTATCAATAATTCCCGGAAACGTCCTTAGTTTACGATATACATACCCTTCTGTCCATTCAAATAAGGCAGGTTGTACCGCTGTCTGGTTTTGTGTTTGCCCCATGTGGTAGCCGCCTGTTATGTTGTATTTTTCTCCAAACTCCCAAAAAACTGCGGTTTCGTCTGTTTGGTTTGGCGAAGGTGTGTAAATTTCTATTAAATAATTAGGATAGCCCAACACAACACCTGCCGCCTTTTTTATTTTAAGAAAAGAACCCGATGTTGCAGGTGTGTAGGCTGTTCCGTTCATCGTTCTTTCTACTACTTCCAAAATTTGGAAGTCTAATATTGGGGAAAACGAACCTGAAACATATCCCATTACTCTTACCCTATCTCCTTTTTGGAACTCGTATGATGGAACAAAACCAAATTTAGAATTGTTATTTATTAGCGACTGAATACACAAGTACATAAACGAACTGTCTGTTTGCAAGTCGTTTGTCCAATATTGTAAGAAAAATGGAGGGGCTAAGTCCATTCGTACCCATTGATAAGTTTCTGCCCAAGACGGGGGTAAATGATTAATGCTTGCGCTTATTTTAGGTATATGATGCGATAACGCACCTCCCTGATAGTCGGGTGTTGTTACATTGAAATTATTGGTATCAATAGACGCATCTGCTAAGAAGGAAACCACTCCATTTGTTTTGCCAAATTTGTCAAAATAAATAAGCCCAAACCTCTCGTTGTTTGCCCATCTATAAACAGGAATAACATTATTGCTTGTTTCACCTACCGTTGTCGCTGTTATCTGAACATTCACATCAGACCTTTTCAGGGCATTATACCCTTCTGTTACGCCACCATAAATAATAACATTTCCGTTTAATAGTTCTAACGTATTGGCTTTATCTGGAATCCAATCAAAACGTAGGTCGCTTTCAGAAGGAAGTATAACGGGGTATGTACCGTCGTTATAGAAATTAAATGTATATGTACTACCTCCTATATCACTTTTATCTACTGAATCTATTAGGAAAAAATCACCCCATGATGAACCATTAAACTCCTGTGCATACAGTTCCATGCTTTTAAAGTCGGCTCTTGTGCTTGCACTAAAAACTACTTCAATATAGTTATTTTGGGTAGCCTGAATTTCATTTTGAGGCTCTGAAAGAGCAGGTATAGGTAATTCTGACGTTGGCGAAAATGTTGATTTTTCAAAATTTTCGTAAACCCACCTATTGGCAAATCTAAAATACCTGTTCTTTACAAAGTTTGCAACCTTTGTTGCATCTGACTTGTATGTAGATGTTGGAGGCGAAGAAGGCGGCGTTTTTGCTACGGCCAACATATCTACGGTAAATGGAGATAGTGTCGCTACTGTGGACATATTCAGATACATCGGTATTCCCTTCCCGTCTGTCCAATACAAAAGATTTCCATCATCCCTATAAACAATAGCGCACGAATGAATAGGATAGTTCCTGTCAAAACCCAATACATCAGATGCACTATTAGTAAAACATTCAAATACTCTTGTAACTGCTTCTGTATTTATATCAAGTGAGTAGATGCCATTTTTCCCTGTTGAGTTCCAATTAAACCAAATTATCTTGTTGTTTATTCTATCAAAAAAAGCGCCTATACACTCATTGTCGTTTCTGTTGGCGTTGTTGCCGCCCGGCAATAGGCTGTTGGCTATTTTATAGTTACCTACTATATTTTGTGCCGTCTGCCCGTTTTGTCCACCAACAAAGCGTATATTCTTAGCCCCTATGTGTTGTGGCTGAAGTACGGAATAATTATCGTCATCCGTATTCAAAATACCGCTAAATCTTTTTACGTCTATCATGGAATTGGTGGTGGCTCTATTGATGTTAATAATACTGCATCTTGTTTTATAATCGTATAATTTTTTGCATTATACGCTAACCTTGCTTCTATTCTCCTGTTATCAAATAAAACGGTGTCGCCTACCTGCATGGTAGTTCCGTTTATCCCATATATCGTTCCCCATAGTCCTGCTACTGGTGGAACAATATTATACAAAGAGCCAAACCAACCATCTCCAAAAACAATAGCTGAACCCTCTGGTAATATTAATGGTGGTATTTCGTAGCTCATTTATGTTAAGTTTTTACTGCAAGTCGGGTCATTTCCTGACTTATTTGATACATATCATTCACTCTAATTGGCTTCCATCTTGCTATCGCCTTTCTTCTTTCTGCATAAAAATATTTTTCCCTCATGGCTACATTTGCGTTGTGGAAATGAGCCTTAGCAGGTACGCTTATAATGTCTTTCCATCTAACCCATGCTATTAATGCTTCTCTGAACTGAAGTGGAACATAATACTCGCCACCTTCTTGTGGTGAAGCAACATATTCAAGCATGATATAATCTTTATTAAACCGCTCGTTTAAAATAATTACGCCGTTGCTCAAATCAATTTTAAAATCTCCTGCGAAGGGTGCGCCTGAAGGAACTCCATAAATATTCACATAGTCATAACCATTCCAATAGTTTACCCAATTATTTAATCCAAAATCAGAACCGATAGGCGAACCGTCTGTTGTTTTTGACTTTCGGTCTGCCGATAAATCGGCATAGGTAGTTAGTTTATCATTATAGTAAAGCGGTATTATTTCACCCCTATTATTAAGTATTCCTAATTTCGCCCAATTTAGGAAGTCGGCGGGTATATCTACTGTTTTGTTGCCGTTTACGGGGAGTTTAACAGACTTAACCTGATAGAAAAAATCTAACCCCAAATCCTCCATTCCACGCCATGCTATTTGCCATACTTTATAGTACTTGTTTTGCCCCTGTTCGGATTCGTTAAGATAGTCGGTAACAATACTATCAAGGGTTATGTATGATAAATGTTGAAAGCTCATTGTTTGGCTATTACGTTTTTGGCATCCATTAAAAAATAGGTTTCTCCGTTATCTACAATTTCTTGCCCCCAATCTTTTACCCTAAAAACAACATCACCCTTTTTCAGCCCATTGACTTTTGCTCCGAAGGCAAAAACAACACATTTGTTACTGGCTGCTCTTGCATTTTCGGGGATAAGCAAACCGCCGTCTGTAAACTCTGGTGGGGCAAGTGGTTTTACTAAAATATTATTTCCTACTGGTTGTATCATGTTTAAACTGTTTTTACAAAATCTTGTCCGTCGCCAGGCGAAGTGTCCACAGGCTGCATCCTTTCAAATTGCAGTTGTGCTTTCACATATTCCGTTACGGCAATTAAATAATCATCAGGTACGTTTATTTCGCTGTCCAAATCGGAATTATCACCGCCGCTTACCATTATGACAGAAGCGGTAAGACCATCTAAAAAATAATCACTAAGGATATAAACATTTTTACCGTTTATGTAAGCAAGCACCTTGTTTGGGATTTTTCGCATACCCCTGTGAATTGATTGTTGATTAGCAGTAAGCCATACAACGGGGTAAGAAATTAATCCTGCACTATCTTTTAGCGTGAAGGACGAAATAGAATCGTTTGCTCCTAATCCTAAAGGGATTTGTGGTAAAGTTACTTTCCATATACCGTTCCCATCATTTGATATTGAAAGGTTTTTGAATGTAGTATAGAATGAATTATTTATGTATGAAATACCTTCTATCTTCTGATTGTCTGTATAGTTTTTTTGCGCTGCTGCTGCAATGCCCAAATCCAACCATTTGTTTACAAGCCCTACTGTTATGGTTGCATCATCGGCAGGGAAACTATTATAAATCTGCCGTCTTATTAGTTCTATGTAGGTTCTCCTTGTCATTGGCCTAATTGTTTTACTTCGTTAGCATATTGGCTTATTACAGATGATTGTAAATTAACCCCTATCAGTCTTAATGCCCTTGCGATAATTTCCATCATTACACCATCACTCCAAACAGGGTTTTGGCTTGTAGCAGGATTCCAAACAGGGATACCATTACTATCTAATGTATAACCCCACACAATACTCGGCGGTGTCCTTACATAACTCATTTTTGCAGAACCAATATTTTCAGGATAAAATTGAATACCTGCTTCCCGTAATGTATAAATAGGATTATCTACAACGGGGTCAATTACAGATTGCCATACGCTTGCAAGCCTTTGTTGTGGGGTAAAGCGAATATTGTAAAATCCGTTGGCTTCCCACATTGCATCTACTGAATCAAAGTCGGAAGGATATGATGCAATTCCGGTTACCACATTTGGCGTTAATGTTATTTGGTAGATAAGAGGGGATATGGTTTGTCTTAAACTTTCCTTATCCCCTACTTCTACTGGTGCAATCGGACGGCCTGCCTGAAATTTTTCAAATTCGCCAATCAGGTAATTAAAATACTCAATCTGTCCTGCGTTTATTATAGTATAAAAATCGGAAGGGCTTACATACCCCTGTTGCAAATTTTTACTTGCCGCATAAAGTACTATTTGATATACCTGATTGCTGTCCATTTTATGTTAATGCCTTTAATCGTTCTAAAAATGCCCTACCTTCATCGCTGTTTGTCATTGCAAGTTCGGTCAAATATTCGTGTGCCTTTCTGCCCTGTGGTATTTTGGCTATAAATCCACCACCCTTCGCCCAAATTGCGTTTCCTTCCTGCGCTTGTGTAAGCGTATCAATTTTTGTGGAAACAAGAGCCTGTCTAATCAACCACGAAATTTCAACTTCTTTGCTATCCAAATATTTTTGGAATGTTTCCGGTGCGCTATCAGCCTTTACCATCAATTCTGTTCTGATACCATCATCCGTTTTTACTACTCCTATTTCATCTACAAAAGAAATACCTAAAAATGATGCAAGCATTTTAGCTTTATCTATCGCCATTTCTTTTGCTTTTATTACCATTTCAATTTTTAATAACTGTTTGCGGTGTCTTTCCTTAGCTTCCTCTGCGGGGTTGTATTCGTAAAAATCATACTTACCGCTTCCATTTCTCCTCTTACCGCAATTATTTTTATTCAATCTTAAAAATTCCAACTTCAATACGTCAGTGCTTGTTACTCTGCAAATACCATCTTCAAATAGAACGTCCATTCCCCTTCTTGCCCTTTCGTATCTGTTTTTATCCCGTAGGATATGTTCTAATTCTGAATCCCAAATTGAATTTGCTCCGTTTAAAAGCCAAATTCTTTCAGGTATGTTCGTTTTTGGATTAATCACATTATCGCAACAGTTGTCAATCCAAATACGGCCTCTTTTTTTCTTTACCAACTTAAAAATTATGTTATAAACTTCGGGCTGTTTTTCAATTTCCGAAGCCGTTGGTCGTTCTTCGGGTAATACAAACTGCTCGTTTTCTTCTTTTTGCTGAAACTCTTTATCAGCAAGTTGTTGATGTTTTAATGTTGCCATTTTGTTTAGATTTTAGGTTTTAAGGCTTTTTGCCCCTCAACATTTGAGGTTATTTTAAAATAGGGGGCGACATTGGGTCGCCCCCGTTGTTTTCGTAGGATATACGCCCGATTAAGCGGACACAATTACAAATTGATTAGCTCCTGCTACTCTTACACCACGATAAGTAACCATTGAGATTTTGTCTTTCAATGTACCATCGGTTGCAGCCAAACTACCACCACCATAAGGCCATACACGAATACCATTACCTACTGTACCGCCGCCTTTTGGTTGTTGGTACATAATGGTTATGTTCTTCAGGTTGGTGTAGGTTTTAGCATCAGGAACGCTACCCATAGGAGCAATTACTCCGTAATCTCTAAAGAAGTCAACATTGGGTGTAAGGCCAACCTGAACTTCTGAATTGAATGGAGAATACTTCTTAACACGAAGCATATATCCATCAATAGAAATAGATTGTACACCGTAATTAATCATTGCTTGTTCAGATTTTTCATTTTGCCCCCAAACCCAAGCTCCGGCAGGATATTCTTTAAAAATACCATCGCTAAAGTCTTGTCTTTGGTAAATGTCTTGTAACCAAATGTTTTCTTTGGCACATCCATTTACGTCCATGATACGGGTGATTTGATGCAGTTTTGCAATGTCTAAAGTACCACTTGTGTAGTTTACTGTTTCGCCGTCTGCGGTAATCTTAGGAATAAATCCTTGTGTGCCTGTTGTTGGTGAATTTGGTAAACCTGTGTTGGTTACTTGGTCGCCACGCATAAGTCTGCTTTCAATGCTGTTAAGGAAGCGGCGGTCTGTTTTCACAAGGGCTTTATAAGTGAAGTAGCTGTTTCCTGATTGGTTCACACCATTCAAGGCTGTTCCACTTACCCCTGAATCATACCAAACTTCACTCATTTCAGCGAAATCTGTTGCTGCATAATCTTCTCTGATTGCAGTTACATTGTTGTCGTATCTTACGTCAAGGTGTGTTTGTGGGTCTCTTTCAGATGAAGCCTCGCCAACGTCTGTCAAACCGCCAAAAATCAGCACTTCGCCTGCAAGCAAGTTTGCGCTACCTGCGCTAACAAATGCCTCCGTAGATTTTTTAGGTCTGATGGTACATTGAGAAACCGAAGCCACTCCCACTACAATACCTGCAATGTTTGATGAAGCCACATAAACAGTTTCGCCAACTCTTAACGGGCTGTATGTACCAGAATTGTATAGTTGCGAAGCAGGTATATCCACCGTTACGGTAGCCCCTGCTGCTGGTGCTGATACCTGCGTTAAGTTGGTTACTGCAATTTGGTTCTTTCCCTTGCTTTCATACCAAAAAAAGTTTTGGTTTTTAACAAGTTCCATACCGCCAAATGTTCCTAACCATTGGAAGAAATAGTCGTATGCTTCTGAACCATATTTTTCTACATAACGCTTCCAGTATTGTGGCGTTAATAATTGTAAACCGGAAATAACATTAAGGTCAATCCCGTTTGATGTTGATATTACGCCGGGTTGTGATATATTCCCGGTCGGTATTCCTGTGCTTGCCATTTTTTTTAATTTTTATAGGGTTATTAATGAAAATTAGCCGCCCCAATACGCCTCCTGTAATCTTTGAGATTCGTTTTTTGCATCCACACCTATTGGCACTCCTTTTTCCTTTGAAAAATCAATATTTTTTTTATTTTTAAGGAAAAGTTCAAGCCTCTGATTGGCTGCATCCATTACCATTTTTTGATAATCTTTTTCTTCGCTAAAAATTTTGGACAAATCTTTCACCATTTGTTGAACATTAAGGGTTTGGTCTTCATTTACCCACCTTGCGGCGAAAATGGCATTTGCATCTAAGTTTCCTTCTGCGAAGTTTTTTAGGTTCTCATTGATTACGTCTTTTTCTTCTTTAGACAGGGTGTAGTTTACTGCGTAATTAATGTCATCATCTTTTACGTCAACTTTGAACCCGTCAAAATCAGATACAGCTTTGTCTGCTGCTTCCAAAAAAGCCGTTTTTAGTTTCGTTAGGTCTTCCTGTGAAACCTCTTTGGCTGATTCGGAATTTATATTGGGTAATGCTAATTCTGTTTTTATTTTTTCAATGTTTTTTCTTTCAATTTTTGCATCCATTAAAAGTTCCGCTTCAATTTCAGATACTTTTTCTTCCCAATCTTTTAGCCTTTCCTGATACTCGTCGTCATATTCATCTTCTTTTTGCTCTGGCTTTTTGATGGAAGGATATATTTTGTCAAACTTTTTATCTATTTCTTTGTCTGAAAGCTCCTTATACTTGTCTTTCATTACTAATTTAATAATGTCTGCTGCATTATCTTTTGTTACTTCGCCTGTAATAATATTTTCAAGTTTTTCTTGCTCCTGCAAAAACGATATTACGGCCTTTCTGTCATTGCTTAAAACCGCTTCGTAAAGTTGTTTGCTTTCTTCATTCTTAAATTCGGGTTGTTTGATTGACTTTAATTTGTCAATTTCTGTTTTTGCTAATTCTTCAGATTCCCACCCGAAATTCTTATACCAGTCGTTTTCTTTTGGTGGTGTATCACCTTCTGTTTTTTCTTGTTGCGGCTCTGACGGTGTAGGTTGACTTTCCTGTTCTCCGCCGTTTTCTGCTCCCCAAAATTCTGTTTCTAATTTAGAAACATGTTCTTGTGTTAATTCCATGTGTTAGCTGATTTTTGAGTGATTAAAAGTTAGTCCATATACGGACGTTCCTGCCCCTGCTGGGCTACCTTGTAGCCTTAGATATTGATTATTTATATCTACCTTATACGTTCCTGCGGTTATTATTGATGATACCGCCGAACCTGTCGCAAGGTTTACTGCTTGTATGGGTTGAAAGTTTTGGGCTAATTGAGCATTGGCCATGCTATAATCTGTTTGGCCTCCGTCGTTTGTCCCATAAACATAAAGTTGTCCTGCAAGTGGGGCTTGCACCTGTATAGTCGTTTTATCCCATCCCGACATATCTAATGTAATTTTATAAACGCTGTTTATGTCGCTTGCATAGTTTTTTGATTGATAATTCAGTGCCATTTTTTTTATGTTTTAAGCAACCATTTCTGGCTGCTGTTGAGAATCTGGTTGTTCTTCTGTTTCTGGTTGTTCTTCCATTTCGTCCTGCTCTTCGTTGTCGGGCATACCTTCTGTTGGTTCTTCGCCCTGTGTTTGCTGCTGCTGTTGTTGTGCTGCCTGCATTTTAGCTATCATTGCTTCTTTTTGTTCATCTGTTTGAGCGATAGCACCTATTAGGATATTTTGGAACACGCCATCTACAATGGGCTTAAATTCGTCTGGTATCTTTCCTACTACTCCTTCGCTATTGGGTTTCAGCCAATTTGCCACCATATTTACTACTGCTGATTGGTTGTCGGACAGTGAACTTATCTTTGTTCGCCTTTCCTCAATTTCCATTTCCATTTGCTTCGTTGCTCTTTTTTCTTCTTCTGCAACCTGCGCTGATTTTATTTGTCCTTCAATGGTGGCTTGTTGGTTTTGTTGTGCCACTTCTTGTTGGTGAATAATAAATCTTTTTTGGGCTTGCCTAAATAACATTCTGGCAAGTTTTACGTCCTCCTTTGCCACACTTAAAAGTTTGAAGGGGTCTAAATACTGTAACATATCGGGTGTGGCTGCAATGGTTTGGTTTAAAATTGCTTCAAACTGTTGGACTTCTATTTGTGTTGGCAAAAAGCGTATATCTGCCGTAAATTGCCGGCCTGCTACATCGTCTTTTTGTAATATCTTCCTGTATGCTTCGCTGCCGTATTGAATAGAATCTTTAATAAGGCAAGATATTTTTCTTGCTGTCTGCTTCATACATTCCGCAAAACCTCTATAAATATAATCAGTAGCGAAGTCCGCTAATGTTTGTGAAGCCTCCACATTGCCCGATGTTACTCTTGGTTGCAGGGCTGCGCTTATTAAGTTAGGGTCTTCGCCTAATTCGTCCTTTAATGCCTGATAGTTAAATTGATAATTCCTGATTAAGCCCTCCATTTGAGCAGAAAATCCTGCATTTGCAAGTTCTGTTATGGGGGGTGCTATTCTGCGCCCTTCTTCATCTATGCCATTATAATACAAAAGCCCCGTTTGGAAAAACTGTCTTGTATGGTCAACTGCTTTGTTCCCTTCGTTTCCTAATCCATAATCAATATTTTGAAGTGCAGTTTCATCAATAGCCCAACCTGAAGGAACAAGCCTTGCCATTACCTGTTGCATTTTCAGTAAAGCAAGCATCATTCCGTCTATTGCCGCTTCTATTTTTTCGGGGATTGCTAAATTCCGCATAAGGTAGTTTTGCGGCATAACAAACGAAAATGAAAATTCACAGTTACCTATTTCTCGGGGGTCTTGTGGGCGTATCATGTTCTTTTTAATACCCCATTCTAAAAGAACACCACTATCGGGCATAAACACTCCTCTATAAATATTCCAATTAGAATCACCTAAAACTGTTTGTGCTTCTGATGGTTCTTTTTCTTTGCCTGATTTTGTTTTAGGGTTTCCTTTTGCAATATATGTAGTCCCTGTTTTTTTGGATTTTGTTACCGTAAAAGGCTCACTATCCACTGTTTTTATTTCAAAAATCATTACCCTTGCGTTCCATTCGTCATAAGGTCTTAGAAACGAAAGTTCCCATGTGTCTTGCCACGTTATGTTTGACTGATATTGAAATTCCTTTGCGGTAGGAACTACCTTTTCCCATATTTCTTTTTCGGTCAAAGCAAGTGGGTTATTAGGATTAAACTCTTTGCCCCACTGCCGCCTTATTTGGCTAATCTTTAGCGATGGAATATGCCCACGCCAAGTAGTATCCCTCATATCTATTTGTTCAGAATATGAGTAGATTGCATCTTCGGGTCTTATAATATTTATCCTGATAACACCTTCACTATCCATTACTGTTTCCGTTCCAAAAAAAAGAACTTCTGCTCCATCGTGCAGCAACTTCTCTTTCATTACATCAAAATAACCATTGGAAGCCAAAACATCGTTGCAGGCCATTTCATTCAATATTTCTTCGGGTAATTGCTGCTGCTCTGTCCTCCATATATTTAATGCTTCTTTATCTTCGGGTAGTTCATCTTTGTTTGGAATTATTTGTACTCCTGATTCTTGTTCTAAAGCAAGAAGTTGCTCTTTATATTGTAGGTAGAAAAGAGTTTTATTGTATTGCTCCTTCTTTTCTGTTTGAGAAAGGTTGTCTATTGCTTTTATTTGTATTTTTTCACCTCTCTGCATCCATCTTGAAACCAAGCCAGAAATAATCCTGTTTACAAGCTGAAGCGTATTCCAATTTAGGGCAATGTAATTCTGTTTTGCGTTCATCCTAAACCTGTCCTTAAACATTCCCTCAACGTCTATCCTGCCGTTTGCATAATTCCGATTTTTTATAAATCTGCTATTCCGTTGAAAATAGTAACCAGTAGAAAATGAACAGGTAGATGCGATATATTTAGAGATAGCAAGCCCAAAGTCCTTTGATGACTTTTCTTTTATTCCGGCGGTCGTTAGCTGAAATAGTTTCAAACTCTCGCCGCCACCGTCAGGAATTGGTTTTTCTGGCATTTTCAGGGTATTCATGCCAAAAATAAATAAAATTATATCATATTAAAAAAAATCTTCACGTGTAAGTCTGAATTAGCGGGCTTGTTCGTGAAGTGTGCCTCCTTAGTGGTTCAAAAAGAACGGTTATGAGTATTAATAAAGATACTATCATATCATATTCGGTTCTTTCATCGGGTCTAAATTTTTTAGCAAACGGGAACACTTCTTCAAAGTCTATTTTGTGTGTATATTTTTCAAAGTAGGCTATTCCGTTGTCAAGTTGTTTTGTTATGCTAAAGGGTGTTATAGGTGTGCCTCTGTGTAGTTCTTTTTTTTCTTTTTTCGTTCTGTCTATAAGCGACATTGGATATAAGCCCAAATAGCCCCTTTTCCCTCTATCCCCAAAATATCCATCGTAATCGTCTGCTGTGTGTTCATAATATATCGGATACCCGAAGTATATGCCGCAAAGCATTACCTGTTTGTGTAGTTCGTCTTTCTCTTTCGGCCTACCGTAAAGGTGTCCAACGGGTTTGCCTGTGTTGTCGGGGTCGTCTATATCTAATCTTCTGCCAACCCATGCAGAACATTTTGAGCCATATTTCCTGCCGCCCTGACTGTTAGAATAACTATCTATGGCTATTGCACCTTTGTTTGTCCTTGCAGGTTTTTGTTTCCCGTTTTCAATAATAAATTTATTGTTGTCGCTAATATTTAATTCAGCCGAAGGCGAAAATCTCCAACAAAAATCCAATTCGGACTTTGTTGCATCTCTCCAAAAAACCTTTTGCGTTTCGGGGTCAATATCAAAAATTACGTTTCGCTTGTATATTGGTTTTTCCCTTAATTCTGCCTCCCTATTGGTTATGTTGGTCATATTGAAAACACAATCTTCTGCATCTTCAAGAAAAGCCTCCTCTATTGTGAGTGGTTCTTTTCTAATCCTTGCATTTAAGGCTCTTGGGTTGCTTTCTACTGACCGCCTATCTGCAAGTATCGCCGCAAGCGTTTTTTCTTCATCGGGGTATCCGTATTTATCAAAATATCTTGTTCTTTTTGCGGGCATAAAAAAGCGATACAATCCACTTCGGGTCATTCCATTTTCGCCACGTTGGTCTTGGTCGCTTTCTTCCCAAAGTAATTTAAAGGCATCCTGAACTCCGGTTTTTTCCGATTCTACTTTTTCAACAGTAGTGGTGTAAAGTGCTTTCCCAATAATGTTTCCCCCGTCGTCCAAAAGACAATACCTCACTACTTCGTGTCGCTCATACACATCAACCTCAACGGTATTATGCACAACTGTTCCATCATCTAATAAAAATAAATGGTTGTTATTGACGGCAAATCCATAATATTCACCAACCCCAACAGATTTTACCGAAAAGCCAGTTTTTAATGGGTTTCTTCTATTTTTTGTTCTTGAAACATAGATTTTCTTGTGCTTAACTTTTGTTGGTATTTGGTCAACATCTCCATATATCCCAACTCTGTAAACATCGCAAACATAGCAACTGCCATCAACTCTCTTCATTCTCGCCTTTTTTTTGTTTACCGATGCGTAAAATCCAACTGATATTGCCAATTCGGCTATGTTTTCTGCTAATATCTTTCTCTTTTGTGTAATTTCTATTTTAGAAGAAGGTTGTTTTGAGTTTACGTGTCCGTCAGTGTCTATAAGACCAGCCAAAAGTTGTAGCCTATTGTCCCTACTATCCAGTAGATACTCTGTTGGTATATGCTTATTTTTTAATAAATTAAGCCTCCTTAATTCTTTAGTAACGTGGTTCACCCCGACAAGGTTAGATGTTACGTGATAGCTTATATTATCTTCCTTAACTCTTATGTTTAAATTTTGCTGTTTCGCAAACTCATACACATGATTAACTATTTCTTTATCAGTGTTGGTTATAGAAAAATCCCTTGAATTTCCATCACCAAGCCACACACCAAGCGTATATGGGTCTATTTTATGTTCTCTTTTAGGCAAATCCCATCCAACACGGTAAAGGCATAAACACTTTTTTGTTGATTCCGAAAGTTTTAAATAATCAGAAATGGATATAGTTAAAACATCCCCAACTACATATTTTTTACCAAATACATATATTCTATCTGATACTGATAATGATAAAATATGCGATTTGTTACAAACAAACGGTTTACCCTTATTTGGAATGATTTTAAACATTTCCTCTACCCCTTTTGTCTTACCGTACACAAGTCTTGAAGATGAATCATCACCCATAACCAATTCACCGTTTTCTATATCCTCTATATTTTTTACTGAACCATCCCACATTCTAACCTTAGTCCCCTTTGCAAAACATTTACCCGCTTCATCGCCAACGTATCTGTGTATTTTTTGACCGTCGTAGGCTACCTTATCCGAAGGTTGGTGGTCTATGCCGCCGCCCAATTCGCTTTTATCAACTTGGCTTTCCGCTTTTTTACCCCTTACGTTTGTCTTTTGGAATCGTATTTCTGATTTCGGGTTAGCACCCAAAGACATATCGTATTCGGGTCTAAAAAATTTAGGCAACCTTCTGAAAGGGTTTACCACAGTTTTACTAAAAAACTTACCTGCATCTTTCCCTGTTTTAGACTGGATACCCCCGAAAGCCATTTTAGTACGGCTTACATATTCTACAATAAAAAGTCCTGCAACAAAGGACTTACCAAAACGCCTTTTTGTTACTTCTACCGCACCCATACATAACGGGTCGTTAATGCAGTAATCCAGAAAATAGAATTTTTCAAGGTCTGGAATCCTAAATGAAGGAGAACCAACATCAATCTTCCACCATACAAGGTATAGGTAATACAACCCCGTTATAAAACAGGGTGTTCCGTTGTTCATAAACCAAAAACCATTTAGCCGCCTGTTCCATTCTTGTTCCTTGAATTGCTCTAAGCGGTCGTCGTAAAAATCAGGGGCATCATCTTTTTTGTGTTTGTCATAATTATCCCACTCTAACATAACATTTTTATACCACGAAGGCAGTTTGGGTATTTCCCAATATTGTTCTGAAGGGTTTTCAGAACGGGAATATACACCAACGTATTCAAGTTGCTTGGTTCTTATGTCAAATACATATCCAACAGGGGGGATATTGCAATCAAGCCCCTGCACATTCATTACGCTTCCGTTTTCTATTTTATTAAACATTAGGTTTCGTCTGCTATACTTTCTGGTGTAGTTATTTTCTTATATGCTGCATCATTCTTTTCAAGTTCTTCAATATCGCCCTTCGTTAATTTCAGCATACTACGAAGTTCTGAAACTGATTTTATTGCCGATGGTATCCTATCAAACATTTCCATTGCCCTTTTATATTGAGGGCTGTCCTTATCGGCAGTATCTATATGGGCTTTAATCGTAAAATCCGATAAAAATGAAGTTTGCTGTGTTAGCAATTTAAGGTAGATAATAAACGCCACCTTAGCAGGGTCATAATCGCCTATGCCAAGCATTTTTTTGTAATATTCAAGTTCTTCGTTTTTTGTCATTTTACTATTATTTTATTAATTCGGTAAGGTTATGGTCAATAGCAACAATTTCCTCTCTTTCTATTTCTTCTGTATCTGAATGTCTTATTCTTATCAGGGATTTTTCCTTCCCGTCATCGCCCTGAAAAACAATTTCATAGTCTGCCGCTTGCAAGGTGTGGCAAACCATACCTTTTAGGTCGCCCGTTGTTATGTAAAGCGTGTTTTTTATTAATTCGGGTTCTATTCCAGACAAAAGCCCCGAATATGGTTTATACACCCGTAAACCAAATTGGAAATTTTTAGCGGGCTGCCATTCGCCACCCTTAGTTCTCCATGCAAAACAATCATCTGTGGGAATAGAAAAATACCCAATATGTGTTCCGTTTTTGTAGTCAAATATACGGTTTATGTCATGTAGTGCATTATGCGAAATAAGAATTTCATCCCCGTTATTCATCCCATCTCCGCTTATCACAACTGCATTTACGGGTTCTGTTTGTCGCCTATTAAAGTTATTGTACTGCCGTTCAAGCCTTATTTGTTGCCCGTTTTCAAAAGTGTGGAAATTCTTTTTTAGCATATCCACTTTGATTACTATTCTGCCGTTTACATGGATTAGGTTATCTTCACAATCTAAAAAACCCTGAAGTTCTGCTTCCCTGTGTCTTTTTTCGGTTTGTAATGAGAGTTCCTGCCGTTCTCTATCAATTTCAATCAATTTTTCTTTCTTTACTTCTTTTTTATCGCCAAAAATGAAATACTTACCCATATTGTGTTTTTTTGTTATTTTTGAATTGACATACAAATTTACTCACTTTTAAAATTCAAACCTATGGCAGCAGCAGCCCATTTAACGGTTAATGTTTACGGTACTGTGCAAGGCGCACCTCCTTACGGGGAAGGTATTGGCAGCCCTGCAAGAGTTGTAAACTGGGATACGCCTACAACCATGAGTTTCCCTACTACTGGAACTATCTTTCATCCAGTAAATCCGGGAATCAGAGTTGGCAATTCCTCAAACTACATCTATTCAGTGGTTGAGGTGCAGGCAACAGGCACTAATGTTCATGGCCAAAAGTATTCAAGCAACCAATCGGTAGCTACTTTAGCAACATTAGCAGGTTAAAAACAGCGTACCTAAAAAAAGAACCAAAAAGCCCGAAAGGGCTTTTTTTTGTGTGTATAGTTATTCATTTCAATATCAGCATTTTGCGTGGCTAAGTTGCGCCAATCTACGTGTTAGCAGAAATGGCTACCAACCATTCTCCGCAATCATTTTATCGTAATAATCTT
>ERZ724505.555-NODE-555-length-23657-cov-5.613889_pt1 | contig 23657 bp, 21 predicted proteins | sample MGYA00376038_ERZ724505 | MGnify/ENA primary metagenome ERZ724505 (study PRJEB28724, sample SAMN07190884) | wastewater metagenome | isolation source: effluent of sewage treatment plant in Hong Hong | place: Hong Kong | collected 2016-03-17 ...
GTCTGCCGCATGATCAGCAGGCCATCCTGCGTCGCTCCACGCAACCATTTCAGCAGACCCAATTCATAGCGGGCACGCTGCGCTTTGACGAATGCCGGCAGATCGGCCTCTCCAACCGCCGGATTGACATTGGCCGGCAAGCTGAATACGTCCAGACTGGGGAAGAACAGCTCGCTGGCAGAATATTTCTGTACCCCGCGCGCTGCTTTCAGTCGCTCATAAGCCGGAAACAGCTTGAGCGGATGGTCGGATGCGCCGTTGATCAATTCTTCCAGATAGTGCCCGAGATCGACAACCGACTGCTCAATCGCCGCCAATCCCTCGGCACTGACTTCGACTTCGGCTTTTTCGTAGGCGCCGACCAGCGCCTCGATTTCCTCGCAAAAACGGGCGACGCCGTCCAGCCCAACCATCTGTACCGCGCCAGACACCTGATGCAGGTGGGTACGCGCGAACTTCAGCTGCGAAACGTCGCCGGTATTCTGCTGAAACTGCCCCAGGCACTGCCGAGCGCGCTCAATTGCCTGATCGATTTCTCCCTTGACCCAAACCAGCGAACCTACATCAATCTCGTTGTGTGCGCCCATGACACCGCCTGCTTAAGAGAGTTTGAAGCCTGCCACGGAACCCTTCAGTTCCGCGGCCAGACCAATCAGCTGTCCAATCGACACGGCGGTCTGCTTGGTGCCGGCAGTAGTTTGCTCGGTAATGTTCAGAATATCGGTCATGCTCTGCGACACTTTCTCCGCCACCTCCCGCTGCTCGACCGTTTTCGCGGAAATGCTCTGGATTCGTTCTGCAAGTTCCTGCGATACCTGTCCGATCTCCTGCAGCGCCTTGCCGGCAGCGTCTGACAATTTAGCCCCCTCAACTACGCCCTGCGTCGAAACCTCCATCGCCGCCACGGCATCGTGGGTATCGGACTGAATCGTCTTCACAATTGCACCGATCTGCTTGGTTGCTTCGGCGGAACGTTCCGCCAGCCGCTGCACCTCTTCCGCCACCACAGTGAAGCCACGCCCGGCTTCGCCCGCCGACGCAGCCTGGATTGCCGCATTCAGTGCCAGTACGTTGGTCTGTTCGGTAATATCGGAAATCAGCTCCACGATCTCGCCAATCTCCTGCGAGCTTTCGCCCAGTCGCTTGATGCGCTTCGCGGTTTCCTGAATCTGCTCGCGAATCTCGTTCATGCCCTTGATCTGGTTTTCCACCGCCTGCGTGCCTTTTTCCGCTGCGGTCAGCGACTGCTCTGCAACCTTGGCCGATTCGACCGCACTGGCGGTGGTTTCGGCGATTGAGCGCGCCATGTCCTGCACCTTGCTGTTGGTGCCGACGATTTCTTCCGACTGACGCTGCGCCGCTGCCAGCAATTCGTTGGAGGTTGCCTGTGCCTGCTGGGTTGCCAGCGTTACCTGTTCGGTTGCCTTGTTGATACCGTAAATCAGCTTGCGCAGCTCATCGATGGTGTAGTTCATCGAGTCGGCAATCGCACCGGTCAGATCTTCGGTTACCGATGCCTTGACTGTCAGATCGCCATCCGCCAGATCCGACATTTCGTTCAGCAGGCGCAGAATCGCTTCCTGATTGCGCTTGTTCTCACGCTCGGACTCCAGACGACGACGTTGCGCCTCGGCACCGTAAACACGGATCAGCAGATACAGCGAATACAGTGCGCCGGCGATGAACAGGAATTCAAGAATGAACGCTACTACGCCCCCCACCTGAGACTGATAGGCTTCTGCCAGACGCACCGACTCGGTCAGCAGGGTTTCGCTTTCCTTGAAAATGGTCTGGTTGGCCAGACGGCTCTTCACCAGATTCTGCATATTGCGCGAGAAAGTGCTCACCACTGTTTCGAATTCCTTGAACAGGGTGCGGATTTCCTGCAACTTGTCTTTGACTTCGGCGCTGCGCGCGGCCGGAAGACGCAGCTCATCGCTCCCCTCGAGGAAACCCTGAATCGTATCGCGGAAAGTATTGGTATCCTTGCCCAGCAGGAACACGACTTCCGGGTTGATCACTTCACCCGCCAGCATCGCGTTGGCGTTCTTTGCCATGCGCTGGGTCAGCAACACCAGTTGCTGAGCCATGTCGACCTCATGCGCCGAAGCGCCGCTGTCGCGCAAGACCGAAACCAGCTGCTGCGTCTGTTCGAGCAATTTGCCATCGTTGGAATTGATGGCGCTTACACTCTTGGTAACGGTAACGATTACCTGCTTGTTATCGAGAATGGTCTGAACCGTAGGCACACGGTTGTTGGGGCGGAATGAAGCATCCCAGACCTTTTTGATATCCTTGAGAATATCGGCCGCCTGCCCGGAAGACGACGGCAGGCCGCTACCACCCTCGATCAGCAACGTAAGATTGGAATCGAATTTCTTGTAGGCGCTGTCGAGCGTATCGAATGCCTGAACGTTGCCCTGCACTGCCTGCCCCGCCGCCCGCGCAATCCGCTGCGACAGCATCTGCATTTCGGTCGAAGTCGCCCGGTATACCGCGTTATGGTTGGAAGAACGGATATTGACCAGAACGGTAATCAGGAACAGGCCAAGACACACCACGATCGACACGATGAAAATCGTCATCTGCCGGCGCGAAGGCAAATGGCCGACGAACGGCAATGGCTCCGGAGCCTCGCCTTCACCCGCGGTTCGCAGCTTCTCGATGATCGAAACCGTACGGGAGGGGTCGAAATTCTGCCCGCTTTCCGCTGCAGCCGCACCTCCCTTGCCAAACATGGACTTGATCTTGTTCAGATTAAACGCCATACAATTCTCCCTCACCGAGCCTGTCGGGGATATTCACGCTACATCGAGTTATATTGTTGCAACCTGCAGGAACTGCGGGTTAGCCGCCAGTGCGGCCATGTCGAGAGTTTTCCAGAGCTTGCCGTCGCCATCCCGGTAAGAGCCCGATTGCCACGGCAGATGCGGCTCTGCGGATTGTTCCGCCTGGAACTGATCCAGATTGCGTAGCCCCAGCATGCGGCTGACCAGCAAAGCGGAATTGGATATGAATCTGCCATTGACCAGCAACAATCGGCTGGAAGCGCTCAACATCGTCGGTTCGTTACCCATGAACAGGGACAAATCAACCACGCTATAGAGCGAGCCACGCACATTGGCAATGCCGCGATACCAATGATGCGTCAGCGGTACCGAGCACAATTCCGGAACGGCAACCACTTCACTGGCATCCTGCAGATCGACCAGCCACAGATCGTTACCGACCTGTATGCCGAGTTTGGACGCAGTACCCCCGCCACCGGCAAGCGATGACTGGAGCTTGGCGACTACGCTTTCCTGATATTCGCGAAGACTGATCTTTTTTGCCATGGCTCAACCAAGCGCAGCAATTTTCTGCAGCAATTCAGCCGAATTGACCGGCTTGACGATGTAATCCTTGGCCCCCTGGCGCAGCCCCCAGATCTTGTCGGTTTCCTGCCCTTTCGACGTACACATGATCACCGGGATATTCTTGGCGGCCTCTTCGCGCGTAATCGTGCGCGTCGCCTGAAAGCCGTTCAGGCCGGGCATCACGACATCCATCAGGATCAGATCGGGCAATACCTCTTTGGAGCGCACCACGGCCTCTTCACCGCTTTCGGCGGTAAATACCTCGAAGCCATTTTTTGCCAGGATTTCACACAGAAAATGGCGTTCAGTAGGCGAATCATCGACCACCAGGATTTTCTTGATCGGCATTTTTGTTTCCTAAATAACTGAGAATTACTGCGCCTACGCCTGAGCGCGGGCGTGTACATTGACGACCTGCAGCAAGCTATCTTTGGTAAATGGCTTTGTCAAATACTCGTCCGAGCCCACCATTCGGCCTCTGGCGCGGTCAAACAGCCCATCCTTGCTCGACAGCATGATCACCGGCGTGGCCTTGAAACGTGGGTTTTTCTTGATCAGCGAACAGGTCTGGTAGCCGTCCAAGCGTGGCATCATCACATCCACAAAGATCAGGTCAGGATGAAAGTCAGCAATTTTCGCCAAGGCATCGAAGCCATCTTCCGCCAGGATCACGTCACATCCCGCCTGCCCGAGGAAAATTTCGGCGCTGCGGCGAATGGTATTGCTGTCATCAATAACCATTACCTTGACGCCCTTTAAATCGGTAGTACCAGACACACGGCCTCCCGTAACTGTGTATGTATTTAAGTGTTGTATGAAATTCACAAGCCCAACGCAAGGCCAAACGCCGCCAAGCAAGCAATTGGCGCATATGGCACACGATATTGGGCAAAGCCGGAACAAAAGTGGAAAAACACTGCCAGATCAAGCACCGGCGCGGCTGTCGGACGTTTTACAGGTTTCGGGGGAGGTTTGGCAACAGATAAAGAAAACCCCGGCCTAAAGGGGATAAAGCCGGGGTAAACGCCTTATTCATTAAGGCACCCGCTCAGGGAGGAGAAGCGGGAGGCGACAGATTCGCCTACTTTCACGATAGTCAACAATACATCCGGCCCCAAGAAATTTTTCTCGCCACCACGCCGAATGCAGCAATCCAAACCTTTAATAGTCAACTACTTGCAAATCATCATCGCTATCTGTATCCGGCTCCAGCAACCACTCACACAATGCCGTTTCCAGTTCCGGAATACCCAGCTTCTTCAGGCTGGAAAACAGCTGCACCGTGCAATGCGGCAGATCCTGCACCTGCTTGCGCACATCCTGCAGCACCCGGGTGCACTCCTGCTTGGTCAGCTTGTCCGACTTTGTCAACACCAGATGTACGGGTTTGCCGGTTGACGCAAACCAGTTGAGCATATTCCAGTCCAGCTCCTTGAGCGGGTGCCGCGCATCCATGATCAACACCAAACCGATCAATTGCCGCCGGGATTGCAGATACTGCCCCAGCAACTTTTCCCAGTGCGCCCGCACGGCAACCGGTACCTGCGCATAACCGTATCCGGGCAAATCGACCAGATACAAATCTTCACCCAACGAAAAATAATTGATGTGCTGCGTCCGGCCTGGCGTCTTGCTTACATAAGCCAGACGGACCCGATTAGCCAGCGTATTGATTACACTTGACTTTCCCGCATTGGAGCGGCCCACGAAAGCGATTTCGCGCCGGGTATCGGGCAGATCCCGCATATGATTGACGGTAATGTGAAATCGTAATTTCTGGAACAGAGACATCGTGCGCAGCGCCTGCGGAAGTTTGGGAAGGGGACATAGCAAAAAAGTTCCGCTAGAATAACAGGTTTGAGCGGAAACCACCGCCTGTTGAATAGTCGCCCGGAGTTCGGGCAATGCGGAAATGGCGGCAAATGACCGTGAATTGCAGCATGTGCCTGCACACTACTTTAAGGAGTCGTTTTATGAAATTTGGTATGGTGATGGCCGCAGCAGGCGTATTTGCAGCCAGCCTCAGCTTTGCTGGCGAGGCTCCGAAAGCTGACTTGGCCAAAGGGCAGCAAACCATGCAGCAGGTATGTGTTGCCTGCCACGGCGCAGACGGCAACAGCGCGGCCCCGGCAAACCCGAGTCTGGCGGGGCAACAGCCGGAATACATCGTTAAGCAACTGACCGAATTCAAAAAGGGTGTGCGCAAAAACCCGATCATGATGGGCATGGCCACACCGCTGAGCGATGCCGACATGGTCAATGTCGCCGCATATCTGGGCAGCCAGAAAGCCAAGCTACAGGAGGGCACCAAGCCTGACCTGCAGGCCCTGGGCAAGAAAATCTTCATGGCCGGCAATCCGGCAACCGGCGTGCCGGCCTGTGCCGCCTGCCATGGCCCGAAAGGCAGCGGCATGCCGGCGCAGTTCCCGCGTCTGGCCGGTCAGCACGCCGAGTATATTCAAGCCCAGATGCTTGCCTTCAAGAAAGAAGAGCGCGCCAACGACCCGAACAGCATGATGCGCCAGATCGCAGCCAAAATGAACGAGAAGGAAATCGAGGCTGTTTCCCACTACGTGGTAGGCCTGCGCTAAACTCGGCTCGATTGCGCCTCATCGAGTACACAACGAGAAAAAGGTGGCGTGAGCCGCCTTTTGTTTTTTGCGGAACAAGCGCCGTCGCTGTAGCACACCATCCATCGAATGAGCCGGAGTGCGGCACGACAAGCCAGACGCGATAGCGTGGCAGCGCAAAATCCTACCAGCCAGGATTGACATACAGTGCGACGCCAGTCAGTTTCACGGGCGCTGTTCGAGCTGTTCAGCTCGATGCGCTTCGCCATCAGCCTGCTTACCATTATCGCCATCGCGTCGATTATCGGTACGGTGCTCAAGCAAAACGAGCCTTATCCTTCATACGTCATTGAATTCGGCCAGTTCTGGTTCGGTATTTTCGAATGGCTCGGACTGTTCGACGTGTATCACTCTGCCTGGTTTCTGGTGATCCTGCTGTTTCTGGTCACCTCGACAGCGCTGTGCATCTATCGCAACACTCCGGGAATGCTGCGCGAAATGCGCAGTTACCGCGAACATGCCGGCGAAAGCTCGCTGAAAGCCTTTTCCCACCAGACCGAGTTTGCCATCGCAGGCGAGCAGGAGCAACGCGTCGCCCAGCTTGCGCAATGGCTTGATGCCCGCAGATACGCGCATAAGCGCCAGCAACGCAGTGACGGCTCAATCCTGTTGGCGGGCAAATCCGGCAGCCTGCAAAAACTCGGCTATTTCTTCGCCCACGGCGCAATCGTGCTGATTTGCATCGGCGGCTTGATGGACGGCAACGTATTGCTGAAGCTGCAGCAGCTGTCTGGCGACAAGCACGCCGAAACACGCGACCTGCCGCAGAGCAAAGTGCCAAGCGCCAGCCGCCTGGGAACGGGCAATCTTTCCTACCGCGGCAATGTCACGATTCCGGCCGGTAGTTCGGCGGATGTTGTATTCCTTAACACCGGTGAAGGCTACATGGTTCAGGAGCTGCCGTTCGATCTGCGCCTGGATCGCTTCCACATCGAGCATTACCCTACCGGCCAACCGAAGTTGTTCGCCAGCGATGTAACCATCACCGACAAGGCCAGCGGCAAATCGCAAAAAACGACCATCAAGGTCAACCACCCGCTGGTTTTTGATGGCGTGTCGATTTATCAGGCCAGTTTCGGTGACGGTGGATCGAAGCTGGAGCTGGCGCAATGGGAGACGCTGGGCGTACAGACCCGGCCGCGCATGCTGCCGGCCCGCTCGCAGCAAAATTTCGCCTATCAGGCCGGCAAGCAGCAATACACACTGGAAATCGGCGATTTCCGCCTGTTCAACATCGAAAACGTCGATACGCCGCCGGGACAGCACCAGAGCGCGATGCAGGATGCGGTAGCAGTCACCGCGCCGAAGAGCACCAAGAACATCGGCCCGAGCATCCAGTTCAAGCTGCGCGACCAGCAAGGGCAAGCGCGCGAATACCAGAACTATATGCAGCCGGTCAGCATCGATGGACGCGCCTATTTCCTGTTCGGCATGCGTACCAGCCCGGGTGAGCCATTCACCTATCTGCGCATTCCCGCCGACGAAACCGGCAAGATCGATACCTATATGCGCCTGCGCGCAATGCTGCTGGACAAGTCGCAGGCTAGCGGGCTGGCGGAAACGGCAGCCAGCGGCACAATCGGCGACAAGGTGCAGAATGCAGCCTACAAGACGCAATTCCGGCAAAGCGTGGAATGGGCGCTGGATCGCTTTGCGCACGGCGGCTTTCCGGAAATCGACCGCTTCCTGCAAACCAGAGTGCCGGCAGACAAGCGAGAGATAGTTGCACGCACTTATGTACGCCTGATGCAGGGCATTGCGGTAGAAGCCTATCAGCGCGTGCGTGAACAAGCCGGCCAGGCACGCGAGGACATCACGCCGGAAAGATTCCGCTTCGTGATCGACAGCCTGGTGGCCATCAGCACCAGCTTTGACTATGGCGCACCAGTGCTGCTGCAACTCACCGGCTTCGATGAAGTCAAAGCCAGCGGATTCCAGATTACCCGCTCGCCGGGCAAAAATCTGGTATATCTGGGCTCGTTAATGTTGGTACTCGGTGTCTTTGCGATGTTCTACATCAAGGAAAAGCGGGTGTGGCTGCTGGTAAAACCTCACTCCGTCTTGTTTGCCATGTCGGCAAATCGCAAAGGCTCGGATTTCGACCGTGAGTACCAGCAAAACAGTGATCAACTGGAACAACTCTTGAAAGGTTAAGCGCATGCAATTGACACACAGCTACGCCGAACCAGGCCTGTTGCAAAGACTGAATCTTGCCGATGGCCTGTATGCCATTCTGTTGCTGGCCGTGGCCGGCTTTGCTGCCAATCGCTATGGCGCATATATGGATGGCTACGAGAAGGCCATACTGTGGGGCAGCGCCGGCGGCATGATCGCACTTGGCTGGTACTGGAAAGCGGTACGCCTGTTCCTGCCGATAACCGGCGCCATTGCCCTGTTTGCCACCCAAGTGTACAACGGCAATCTTGCCACTGCCGGACAGGCATTCTGGCTGAAATATCTGATCGCCAGCCAGCCAGCCATCATGTGGATGAGCGCGCTGTTTTTTCTCGCCACCGGCACCTACTGGCTGGCACTGCTGGGCCGCTCGGAATTCGCTGCACAAACGGCCACCGCACTGACCTGGAGCGCCACCGGCATGGGCTTCATCGGCATGCTGGTGCGCTGGTATGAAAGCTATCTGATCGGCACCGACGTCGGTCACATTCCCGTCAGCAATCTGTATGAAGTGTTCGTGCTGTTCTGCCTGATCACTGCGCTGCTGTATCTGTACTATGAAGAGCGCTACCGCAACCGGCAGCTTGGCGCCTTTGTACTGCTAGTCATCAGTGCAGCGGTCGGCTTTCTGCTCTGGTACATGCTGGAACGCCAGGCTCACGCAATCCAGCCGCTGATTCCGGCGCTGCAATCGTGGTGGATGAAACTGCATGTGCCGGCCAATTTCGTCGGCTACGGTGCATTCTCGCTGTCGGCGATGCTGGGTGTGGCTTATCTATTGAGCACCGAAGACACATCCAGTAAAAAGCCGTTCTGGATTGCGGCAACGGCCTTTGTCGCCATCGCCCTGTTGCTGCGCACAGCACAGCCATTTGCCAACGCCGATTACTGGTCCAACGCCAGTGCGACAATAGCGGTCCTGATGCTGATCGAGGCCAACCGCGGACGCCTGGCGCGCTTCCTGCCCCAACCGGAGATGGTCGATGAAATCATGTACAAATCGATCGCCATCGGCTTCGCCTTTTTCACCATTGCCACCATCCTTGGCGCCATGTGGGCTGCCGATGCCTGGGGTGGCTACTGGTCGTGGGATCCGAAAGAGACTTGGGCACTGATAGTCTGGCTGAACTATGCAGCGTGGCTGCACATGCGGCTGGTAAAAGGATTGCGCGGCGCGATACTGGCCTGGTGGGCGGCCATCGGCCTGTTTGTGACCACCTTCGCATTCCTTGGCGTCAATATGTGGCTGTCGGGCCTGCACTCATATGGCACACTGTAAAGCGGCATCTGCTGTCAGCCAAGTGCATTGCTCGAGCGTTTAGTTTTCTATACTGCGTTGCGCAGTATTTTTTCAACCCTGTAGGGAGTTCTCGTTATGAAAGCAATTTTGTCCAGCTTGGCCGTAGCCGGTCTGCTGACCGTTGGCGCAGCACATGCAGCAGATGCAACCGCTCTGGCACAGAAAAGCAACTGTCTGTCGTGCCATGCAGTAGACAAGAAGCTGGTTGGCCCATCGTACAAGGAAGTTGCCGCCAAATACAAAGGCGACAAGGGTGCCGAAGCCAAACTGATCGAAAAAGTGAAAAAAGGCGGCAGTGGCGTATGGGGCGCAATCCCGATGCCGCCGAACGCAGGTGTTAGCGATGCAGATGTGAAAACACTGGTACAGTGGGTTCTGGCTACTAAATAAGCAGCCCGATGCAAAATCAGGCCGGAAGCAATCGCCGGCCTGACACCAGCAATCAACCGCCCTTCCTGCTCCACCACGCGCACGAGCCATCGCCGATGCAGGCTGCATGGGCCAGCTGCACGCCCTTCCATCCACCGCAATCTGTCATATACTTATTGCACACTGTTCGATTGTTCCGCTAATCTTTCGCCGGCTTCTTTTTCCGAAAGACGCTGGGGAGACAATCCACATAACGAACATGCCTTGAAAGTGTAGGACTATGGTAAAAGTGCTGACAGAACAAGATATCCTCCAAGACTCCGGCGAAGACTACATGACACCAGAGCATCTGGAGTTCTTCAAACAGCGTCTGTTGCAGATGAAGCAGGAATTGATCGCCAATGCCACGGCGACCAGCCAGCATCTTCAGGAACAGGAAGCGACACCGGACCCTGCAGATCGCGCCACGCTGGAAGAGGAATATGCACTGGAGCTGCGCACCCGTGATCGCGAACGCAAGTTGCTGCAGAAAATCGACCAGGCGGTTGCCCGGATCGAGCATGGCGAATACGGCTATTGCGAAGACACCGGCGAACCCATCGGCCTGCAGCGCCTGATGGCGCGCCCGACTGCAACGCTGAGCCTGGAAGCCCAGGAACGTCGCGAGCGGATGAAAAAGCAGTACGCCGACTGACCCCTCTCCAGCGATACGTCATGCCAGCTCACCCGGGCTGGCAGATGTTTCCATCGCCTCTTCCACCGCACAGTGGTTTTACCCCCTGCTGCGCCCGGTAATTGTATCGATAAGGCGCACGGGTACCGGTTCTGGTGCGACACGGGAACAACGCCGCCAAAGGCTTGTCAGAAAAGGCTGGAACGCAAGTACAAGCAAATAAAATATGCAATAATGAAGGCCGGATCGGGTTATTGCCGGCTTGTGACTGACGCGTTTATTCGATAGCGGATTTTTTGTGGTTTTCTCCTTTTTCAAAAAGAAAGATCAGTCCGACGATCAGCCAAAGCAGCCTTCAATCAAGCTGCCAGCAGGTCAGATACCTGCGACCACCGAAACAGTGGTTGCGGCGGAGGATTTCTCTTTTGGAGACACAATCTCGTTTGATCCGGCCAAGATCGAAGTATCCGAAACCAGCGAGGGCTTGGAGCCAATCGTCGAAGAAGCGGCGATGCTTTTTGCCAACGACCAGATCGATGCAGCAACCGCGTTGCTGAACCAGTATCTTGCAGGCCACCCGACAGAAAGCAGCGACGAACCTTGGCTAATGCTGTTTGAACTGCATCAGCAAAAGGGCGCCAAGAACGCGTTCGACGAACTGGCAATGCAGTTTGTTCTTAAATTCGAACGCACAGCTCCGGTCTGGCGCTCGGGCGAGGCCGAAATGCCTGCCGCGGTACAGCAGACGCAAACACGCAGCAACTATTTCAGTTTCGTCGGCACGCTTGGCGCCGACAGCAACAAACTCAGCGAGCTCAGCGCCGCCGCCGCAAAAGGCGAGCGCATTCGCCTCGATTTCAGCAAATTCGACACCTTCGACGGCCCCGCCAGCCTTGCCCTGCAACAGGCGCTACACGCCTGTCGCAAGGCAAAAACACCGGTACAACTGCTAGGCGGCGAACGCCTGATTCAATGGCTGCAAGGCAAGGTAGAAATCATGCGGCCAGAGCAGGCAGAAATTCCGTTCTGGCTGCTGCTGATCGAGGTTTATCAAACGCAGGGCAATCAGGAGATATTTGAAAACCTCGCTGTCGATTACGCTGTCACCTACGAAGTTTCCCCGCCATCCTGGGAAACGCCGGTAGCGAGCCAGATCGCGGTAGAAGCCGATGAGGAAGAAGCGACTCCCGAGCCGGAAGTCGCCGGCAGCGATATTTTTCCGTTGCGCGGCGTGATTACCGATCAATCCGGCGAGCAATTGCAGAAACTCGCACAATACGCAACCGAGCACAGAACAGTCCACATCGACAGCAGCACCTTGGATCGCATCGATTTTGTCTCGGCCGGCAATTTGCTGAATGTGCTGCTCGGCCTTACCCAGCAAGACAAGTCCATCATTTTCGATAACGTCAGTGCACTGGTGTTTCCATTGTTCCGCATTATGGGCATCAGCGACGTCACAACCGTCAATCGCCGCAAATAATCCGGCAAACCGGCTGGCCACAATCTTGTTATTTGGCTGGCCAAACCCCATCTCCCATCCAGTCTGCATAATTGCAGCGCCATAACGGCGCTGCCCGGTTATTCCGCATTTGTTTCGAAAGGCGATAAATGCAACAGTTCGATGGCACCACGATCATTTCGGTGCGCCGCGAGGGCGCTGTCACGGTGGGAGGCGACGGTCAGGTTACCCTTGGTAACGTAGTGATCAAAAGCTCGGCACGCAAAGTACGCCGCCTGTATCACGGTAAGGTGCTGGCCGGTTTCGCTGGCGGCACCGCCGATGCGTTCACGCTGTTCGAGCGCTTCGAGGCCAAGCTGGAAAAACATCAGGGGCACCTGCTGCGCTCGGCGGTCGAACTGGCCAAGGACTGGCGTACCGACCGCATGCTGCGCCGCCTGGAAGCGATGCTGATCGTCGCCGACAAGGAAGCGACACTGATCATCACCGGTAACGGCGACGTACTGGAGCCGGAGCAGGGTATCGCCGCAATCGGCAGCGGCGGCTCGTTTGCTCAGGCAGCCGCGCGTGCGCTGTTCGAAAATACCGATCTGCCGCCCGAGGATATCGTCAGGAAAGCACTGACCATCGCCGGCGATATCTGCATCTACACCAATCACAACCATGTCCTTGAGTCGCTGGCATGGGATAGCGCTACACAAGGTTGATCGCCATGTCGCAAATGACACCGCAGGAAATCGTTCACGAACTCGACAAATTCATCATTGGCCAGCAGGCCGCCAAGCGTGCGGTGGCCATTGCCCTGCGCAACCGTTGGCGCCGGCAGCAGGTGGCTGAACCGCTACGTCAGGAAATCACGCCGAAAAACATTCTGATGATCGGCCCGACTGGCGTCGGCAAGACCGAAATCGCGCGCCGCCTGGCAAAACTGGCCGATGCTCCGTTCATCAAGGTCGAGGCAACCAAATTTACCGAGGTTGGCTATGTCGGCCGCGATGTTGACTCGATCATTCGCGATCTGGTGGAAATCGCCATCAAGCAGACGCGTGAAACCGAGGCACGCAAAGTGCGCCATCGCGCCGAAGACGCGGCTGAAGACCGCATTCTCGACGCTCTGCTGCCACCGGCACGCGGATTCGGCGACACTGCAGCGGAGGCGTCTGCCGACGAAAGCGGTACACGGCAGAAATTCCGCAAAATGCTGCGCGAAGGCAAGCTCGACGACAAGGAGATCGAAATCGAGCTTGCCATCCCGCAGGCGCAGATGGAAATTCTCGCGCCACCGGGAATGGAAGAGCTAACCTCGCAAATCCAGGGCATGTTCCAGAATATCGGCGGCGGCAAGAAAAAGCAGCGCAAACTACGCATTGCCGAGGCATTCAAACAGCTGGTTGACGAAGAAGCGTTGAAGCTGCTGAACGAGGAAGAAGTCAAAACCCGCGCCCTGCACAATGTCGAGCAGAACGGCATCGTGTTTCTGGATGAAATAGACAAGATCACCAGCCGCTCCGAAGGCCAGGGGGCCGATGTGTCGCGCCAGGGCGTGCAGCGCGATCTATTGCCGCTGGTCGAGGGCACGACGATCACCACCAAATACGGCATGATCAAGACCGATCACATCCTGTTTATCGCCAGCGGCGCATTCCACCTGTCCAAACCGTCCGACCTGATTCCTGAATTGCAGGGCCGGATGCCGATCCGGGTGGAATTGAGTTCTTTGTCGGTCGATGATTTTGAACAAATCCTCACCGGCACCGATGCCTGCCTGACCAAGCAATACCAGGCACTGCTGGCGACCGACGGGGTCGAGCTGATTTTCCAGCCGGACGGAATTCGTACCCTGGCGGAGATTGCCTATCAGGTAAACGAGAAAACCGAAAACATCGGCGCACGGCGCCTGTACACGGTAATGGAGAAACTGGTGGAAGATATTTCGTTTCAGGCCGGCGCACAGATCAATGGCCCGATCACCATCGACGCCAGCTACGTCAACCAGCACTTGGGCGTACTGGCGGTGGATGAGGATCTGGCGCGTTACGTTTTGTAATCCACCGTTTCCAGACAACAAAAAGCCACCTGACGGTGGCTTTTTTTATTTTGCTGCCCAATTGCAATCAGGCGCGTTTCTTGAACTCGTTGGTACGGGTATCGATTTCGATCTTGTCGCCGATTTCGACGAATGCGGCAACCGGCAATTCGAACGTCGTGCCTTTCAGGCGTGCCGGCTTCATGACCTTGCCGGAAGTATCGCCGCGTACTGCCGGTTCGGTGTACTCGACTTCGCGTACGATGGTGGTCGGCAGTTCGACCGAAATCGCCTTGCCGTTGTAGAAAGTCACTTCGCACACATCTTCCATGCCGTCTACCAGGTAGTTCAGCGTGTCGCCCATGTTTTCGCCTTCGACTTCATACTGGTTGTATTCAGTGTCCATGAAGACATACATCGGGTCAGCGAAATAGGAGTAGGTGCATTCTTTCTTTTCCAGCACCACAACGTCGAATTTCTCGTCGGCCTTGTACACGCTTTCAGCTGCAGAGGCCGTCAGCAGGTTTTTCATCTTGATCTTGACCACGGCGGCATTACGGCCGGATTTGTTGTATTCGGTCTTCTGAATCACCATCGGGTCGTTACCAACCATTACCACGTTGCCAGCGCGCAGTTCCTGTGCAGTTTTCATATATATCGCTACCTAGACAGATTATCCAACAGCCTATCCCGTTAGCAGCTGCGACTAGCCAGCCAAGCCTATCGGGATAGGCTCTTACAGTAAAAAACCGCTCATTCTAGCCTATTTTCCGACAGAAATGCAGCAGATTGCTCGCCAGATCGCCGATCGCCTCCAGGCTACGGGCGAATTCCTCCGCCTGCGAGCCAATGCTGGCGCGCTGTTGGCACCATCCATCCCAGCTCGCACCAATGTCGGCCTGATGATTCCAGCCGAGCCACATCGTGCGCACGGCATCGGCTGCAGCCGGCGCCAGCCCTGCCGAATAGATATCGCACAATGCATCAAGCTTGGGCCAGTGTGCCGCATCGTCCTGCGGATAGATATGCCAGATACACGGCCTGGCGGCCCACAGAGCGCGTGCCAGCGAATCCTCGCCACGCACGAAATTCACGTCGCAGGCCCACAGCAACCGGTCGTAATCCGGCTGCGGCAGAAACGGCAGCGCCTGCACGATCAGCGCCCCCCGCCGGACGGGCTCAGCCGGTTGCAGCTCCGCCAGCTCCAGCCACTGGCAGACGCTGTGCGTTACCCGGCTTTGCGGCACCAGACAAGTGACCGGTACGGACGCAGCGGCCATTACATCGAGCAAGCTCGCCACTGCAGCATTTTCATATGCAAACAGTGACACACGTATTTCATGCTGCTGCCGCGGCGCCACACCCAGATGTCGCCAGAATCCGGACTGGGCAACCGGATCAGCCTGAAATTGCCGCCGTAGCTGCGGTAGATCATGCTCGCACAGCAAGCCGCCAGTACCGGCGACAAAGCCGGGAAAGAAGAAATACTTGGTCAGTGGCAGTCGCGGATGAGGTGAGGCCATGCCGTGGCAACTGCGTACCCAGTCTTCGGCACTCAGATATTCAAGATTGATCCAGGCCGGTCTGGCTGAGCGAATGGCCATTGCCGCGATGAAGGATTGCGGCAGGTGGCAGGCAAACGCCTCGATCACCAGATCGTGCGGCACCAAGTCCGGAAATGCGTCTTCCCAGCGCCGTATTTCGATACCCTGTTGCATCTGGGCAGGCGCGGTGTCGTCCAGCGTCGGGCAGAGCCAGCGAAAACTGGCCAGATCGTCCACCCACAGGCGCACCTCAAGCTGCCACTGGCTGGCCAGTTGGCGCGCCAGACGCCAGCAGACACCGATATCACCGAAGTTGTCGACAACTTTGCAGAACAGATCAACCGAGCGGGGCAAATCCATACCAATCCCCTAGGCCTGGCGGGCGGCAGCTGCCGCCGGTAGTGCGCGGCAGAATATCAGTCGCGGCTTTCCAGTTTGTCTGAGGTGGTAAATGTCCAAGTACGGGTAATACTCAGCACATCGCTGAGCTTGCGCATTTCCGGCGAGAATGGCGCGTACGGCCCCGCCTGCCGGACAATGCGCTTGGCCGCATCATCGAGAATCTGCGATCCGGAGGACTGGGTAACTTCGACGCTGGCAACGCTGCCATCTGCATTGATTTCCACGGTCAAGCGCAGGCTACCGTAGATGTGTTTGCGCTTGGCTTCTTCCGGATACAGATTGCTGCCAATGCGTTCGATTTTTGCGCGCCAGTCTTCCAGATAGCGTGCGGTGACGGCTTCCTTGGCGGTGGCACCGACAAAATTCTTGCGCGGACGTTTCTGGTAAATATCGATGTCCTTGCTGATCTGCCCCTCCAGACGCGCCATCGCCAGGCTCTTCTGCACCAGATCCTGCGCATCCTGACCAGCAGCCCGCTGTGGCTCAGGCTTGGTAGTTGGATCCGCAGCCGCCAGTTTCTGTGGCGAGCGAATCTGCGACATCAGCTTCTGCGCCTCGGCTTCCAGCTGGGTGCGGCGCTGGGTAGCCTGTTGCAGCTCTTGTTCCTGCGCTACGTCGGCGTCTTTCTGCATCGGCAGCGGTGTCTTGATTCTGCGGTCTTCGTCGGTATTACCGCCACCGGCAAGATTGGCCTGCGCCAGCACGCTGGAATTCAGCGGCTTGTCCGGCGATTTGCTGTTGACCAGAATTACATCGATTGGCAGCGAATTCGACAGCTTTTTCAGCTCCGGGTAGACGAATTTCACCGACAGCAACACCGCATGCGCGGCAATGGATGCCCCGAGTGCAATCTTGAGATACACATTGGAACGATCGGGGCCTTCCATGGCCAGACGCATCGAATTCAGCACGGCAAATCACTCAGCAAGACATTGTCCTAAGATCAGTCCATTGTAGGCAAAACCCGCGGCCTTGTCACACCGCTTCCGGCTCGCTCGTGGCGCTTTCGGCGGCAGGCGGTGCGGCGTCGGTAGCGGAGAATTCGTCCTCGGCAATCGGGTCGGCGGCTTCTGCCTGATAATCCTCGTCTTCCGCTTCCGGCAGGACTTCCGCCGCCTCGGCCGCGACTCCGGCGAAGCGCACTTCGATTTCCAGATCAAGATAATCGATGCTGCCCAGCACCAGCCTGATCTTGCGGCCCGGCGCCAGTTCCGGCAGGCCGGTTACATGGCGGCAGAAGAACGGCAGGCCATCGAAACGCACACTGCTGCCATCGCGCAGTACTACCGCACCGATCTCGCCGATGCCTTCCTGTACCAGCCAGCGCAGGCACCAGTAGCGCTCCATGCGATCCTGAAACTCAAGATAGGCATTATAGGTGGCATCGAAATCGCGCATTGCGGCAAATAGTTCGCCACTGCCTTTCGGATACGGCGCCGGCTCGCCACGCAACACGGCAATCAGCTGGCGTTGATTGAGCAAATCCACTGCACGCCGCAACGGTGAGCTCGACCAGGCATACTGCGGCACGCCCAGACCCTGATGTGGCGCCGGCGACGTAGTCATGCGCACGCGCCCCATTGATTGGGCGCGATAGATTCCCGGCACATTGCGCTCTGCCAGCAGCCCGCCCCAGGCGCAGTTGACGAAAATCATCAGCTCCGATACCAGCTTGTCAATTGGCGCGCCGCGCTTGCGCTTGCCGATGATGACGCGATCGTTTTCCACCTGGAAACTGTAATCCACCTGCGGCGGCCGGTTCGGGTCGGCCTTGCCACGGCCGGCCTCGAGCTTGCGCGCAAAGTCGAACAGCAGGCGAAGCTCGCTCTTGAACGGGTATTCACCATCGGAATTGCTGGCGAGTGCCTCGTCGTTGAAATTGCGCTCGAGAATTTCGTTGCGCAGATTGGCGGCGATCCGCACCGCTTCGATGCGGCTCTCGGTCGACTGCACTTCCAGCGCGGCATTCAGATCGATATACATCGACAATGCCGGACAGCTGCGGCCTTCCTGCAGCGTAAAACACTCCACCACATCCTGCGGCAGCATGGTGATCTTGTTGCCGGGAAAATACACCGTCGACAGGCGCTGCAGCACCAGTTGATCGAGCTTGCTGCCGGGCAGGATAGCCAATGCCGGTGCGGCGATGTGCACGCCCACGCGCCAGCCGCCATCGGCCAGCGGCTGTACGCTCAGGGCATCGTCGATTTCGGTGGTGCTGCTGTCGTCGAGGCTGAACGCTTCGACTTCGGCCTGCGGCAGATCGGTCGGCACCGCCGGCAATTCCAGCTCGCCGAACGCAGTGCCCTTGGGGAAATATTCCAGCAGAAAGGTCTGGAAATGGTAATCGTGCGCATGCGGCACCGCGCCGCAACGCTCCAGCAGGCGCAACGGCGACAGTTGCGTCTGCTGGCATGCCTGCTCCAGCGCCTTGAATTCGAGCGAATTCTTGTCCGGCTTATGCAATAGCTGGATCACCTGCGGCGCAAAGCCGTCCGGCAATTCGAAACGCACCAGCTGTGCTGCGCAGGCCGCCACCTGTTCGGCCTGCAGGCGTTTTTTCTCCAGCCCCGCCAATGCGGCTTTCAGCGTATCTTCCGGCGCGGCCTTGTAGCGCCCCTTGCCCTTGCGATAGAAGTACATCGGCGCCGAATGCAGGCGGATTGCAACGCCAGCAGCCTCGACCGGTGCGGGCTTATGGCCGAAATAGTCTTCCGCCAGCTGTTCGAAGCCGAATTCGTCCTGGCCGCAGCATTCCCACAGGAAATGCGTGTCGATATCGCCAGCGGCTGCTTCCGCCAGCGCCATGAATTCACCCAGTGCCGGGCGCTCGAAACGCAGCAGCACGTTTGCCGTCTTGATCTTGGAGCGCTTGCCGTGCGCCGCTTCGACCTGCAACGAGGCATCGGTGGCGGTCATGATCACGCCAACCTTGAAACCACCGTCTTCTTCATAAAACACATTCATGCTGCAGGTTCCGTATGCATCAGGTAGAACCGGACATTATAGCGGCAATAGTTTCATGACCTGCATTCAGTTAAACTCGGCGGATCAAATGCACTGCAGGCAGCAAAATGTCCGGAACCACCCGCAAACTGATCCATACCACAGCCATCAAAATGCGCTGGGGCGATATGGATGCCCTCGGCCACCTCAATAACACTTATTATTTCCGCTATATGGAGCAGGCGCGGATCGAATGGCTCGACTCGCTGGCCGCGCCGATCGAGCCGGGCAAGATCGGCCCGGTGATTGCGCATATCGCCTGCGATTTCAAGCAAGAACTGGTTTACCCGGCGACGGTGCTAGTCAAGACCTTTGCCACCCATGTTGGCCGCAGCAGCATGAAGGTTGACCACGAATTCTATCTGGAACACGACGCAGCCACGATCTACGCCACCGGGCACGCGGTACTGGTGTGGGTGGATTACGAAAAGGGCGGCAGTATCGCCATTCCGCAGGCAGTTCGCAGCCAGTGTGAATGAACTGTGCCCGCCGCTGCCGGCGGGCACAGCCGGCTCAGAACCAGAATTTCGCGTTTACGCCATAGTGATCGCCATCGACCGAATCGAAACTGGTATCGTGCGGCTTGTACTTGATCTTGACGAAACGCAGGCCGAACGTGACCTGCTGATTGGGTGAATAGCCATATTCGACGATTCCGCCCGCTGCATCCTTGAACTTGAAGCTGGTGTCGTCCGAAGCACCGAGCGTGGGTGCAAAATCGTAGCGCAGCCCGACGCCAAGCGAATGCCGGTCAAAGCGGATCGATGGCAGAACCTCCAGCGGGTAGCGCACGAAATAGGCACTGACATCCTTGGTGCCGGTAGCCAGATCCTTACCGTTGGTCGAATCGTAGTGGTAGCCGAAAGTCATCTGCAGCATCAACGGCGAGTTGGCCGGGCGCAGGCGCACGCCGGCATCCACCTGAAACAGCCTGCCGGCACGGATGTTTTCGCTCTGCGCCAGCTCGCCGTTGTGGAATACATGAACCGTGCCCAGTTCATCGCCGCCCATGGTCACTCCGAATCCGCCACCGAATTGCCATGCCGAAGCATCGCCATCGGCCGCCCCGGCCAGCAACGGACAAAGCAGCAGCGCTGCACCACATGCTTGCTTGATCATGCCTGTTTCCCTGCAATTTATCCCGATGGACTCAGTATATTCGAAGTCAGCGCAAGATTCCGCCGAACACGGGTTGTGCCGCCTATACTAGAATTTGAATTCGCCAACCATTCCGGCCGTCGTGCCAGCGCACCATGATCAAGAAAATCGATGCAAAGCAGCTCAAGATAGGCATGTACATTCATGATCTGTCCTGCGACTGGATGTCACATCCATTCCTGATCAGCCAATTCAAGCTCAAATCCGAAGCTGAAATCGAAAAGATCATCAATGCCGGCATTCACGATGTCTACATAGACACCAGCAAGGGACTCGATGCAGCCAATGCGCCGACCGAAGACGAGGTAAAACGCGACCTGCATGCCGAAATGCTGCAGCTGGCAGGCGAAAAACCGGCGCCGCAGATTCGTCTGACGGTTGCCGAAGAAATGGAGCGCGCGCGCCAGATCAAGAGCCAGGCACACCAGCTGGTGCGTAACGTAATGCAGGATGCGCGGCTGGGCAAGGCGGTGGAGCTGGAGCAGGTCGAGCCGGTGGTGGAAAGCATTACCGAGTCGATCCTGCGCAACTCCGGTGCGCTGATCGGGCTGATGCGCATCAAGAACAAGGACGATTACACCTTCCTGCATTCGGTCAGCGTCTGTACGCTGATGGTGGCATTCTGCCGCTCGGTCGGGCTGGACAACGAAACCACGCGCCAGGCCGGCTTGGGTGGCCTGCTGCACGATACCGGCAAGGCACTGGTGCCGGATGAGATACTCAACAAGCCGGGCCGGCTGACCGACGAGGAATTCGACATCATCCGCAAACATCCGGGCGATGGGCATGAAATTCTGCTGAAAACGCCACAGATCGGCCCGATTCCGCTCGATATCACGCTGCATCACCACGAACGCATGGATGGCAGCGGCTATCCGCACAAATTGCCGGGCAGCGAGATTTCCACCCTGGCGCAAATGGCGGCAATCGTCGATGTCTACGATGCGATCACCGCCGATCGCTGCTATCACAAGGGCATGTCGGCAACCGACGCGCTGCGCAAGATTTTCGAATGGAGCAAATTCCATTTCAATCCGCAATACGTGCAGGCATTCATGCGCTGTGTCGGCATTTATCCAACCGGCACTCTGGTACTGCTCGAATCCGGCAAACTCGGCGTAGTGACCGAACAGCATGAAAGCAATCTGCTGCAGCCCAAGGTGAAAGTATTTTTCAGCGTCAAATCAAACGCCTACGTTACGCCACATGAAATCGACCTGTCGCGGCCCATGGGCAAGGGTGGCGCGGACAAGATCGTCAGCCACGAAAGCCCGGAAAAATGGCGCGTCGATCCGCTGCGTTTCCTCGGCAATAGCTGAACGGCGAATCCGGGCATCATGGAGACAAAAACGGGCACAACAGGCGCCCGTTTTTCATTTTCACCGCATGCGCGGAAAAAAATCGTTATGCCGGAAAACTATTGCAATCAACCGCCGTCAAATTACCGTTTGATAATTGCGAATTACTTGTTGCATGATAATGGTATTTTCAGGACATCCGAATCGTATGAAATATTATTCCGCTACGTTATTGCTGCTGCTGGCAGGCAGCGCCCTCGCCGATGAACCTGCCGCCAGCCCGGCTGCACCACGCAAACTGGAAGGCATTCTCAGCGTCGGCTACACCTATGGCGGCGACACCCTGCCCGACGTCAAACTGGTTGGCAGCAGCGTATCGACGTTGCGCTCCGGTACCGGCATCCTTGCCGCTGGCGGCGGCATCTGGCGCCCGCTTCCGGCGCTCGGGCTGCAGGGAACATTCGGCTACCATTTCCATGCGGTGACACACGATGGCGGCACCGCCTACTTCACCCGTTATCCGCTGGAAATCACGCCGTTCGTCTATCTCGGCGACAAGGCGCGTATCGGTGCCGGCTGGCGTCACAATTTCAAGCTCAAGTACGACGGCCGCTACAACAAGAGCCCGAGTATTGAATTCGACCAGTCGAACGGCCTGGTTGCCGAAATCGGCTTTCAGTACCAGCCGGATGTCTGGTTCAACCTGCGCTACGTCAACGAAACCCTGTACGCACGGCCGTTCGATTTCAACGGCGTCCAGCATGAAATGGGGCCAACCAAAGCTGCGCATTACGGCTTCAGTTTCGCCCACACGTTCTGAGCGTGACTGACAGCGGGCGGCAGCGGCACGCTATTCGTGCCGTGCGCCGCCCGGAATCTGCCCGAAACCTTGCTGCGCAACCCTGATCGGGGCTGCATAGCAAGATCGTGAACAGCCTCTCAGCTTGCTGGCTGTCGCAACTGGCGTAGCCAGAAGCGTGCCGGGTCGAGCGCATCGGCAAGATCGCGTTCGACGATCCACGGGTCGCCAGCGATCTGATCTGCCAACAAGTCGGCGCAAATGCCGGCCCAGGCCAGTCCGCGCGATCCCAATGCGATCAGGCTGTACAGCGCGGGAATGCGCGGCATCTGTGCCAGCGGCGTACCGGCATCCACCGCCACCTGCCGATCCGGCACGGCGCCGACGATCGGCATGCGATCGCCGCTGACACAGCGCATGCCCACCCGGCCTGCGCCGGCAACCAGGCCGGATTGCTCCTGCTGCGGCAGAATCCGCGCCAGGCGCTGCAGATTGCCTTGCCAGGAAGCCTCCGACCAATCCCGGCTGGTCGCACGAAAATCGTAACTGGCACCGAGCACGTGCACGCCATCGACTGCCGGCATCACATACCCCTCGCGGCACAGCACCGGGGTGAACTGTGGCAGGCTGCCCGTGGGCAGATAGTCGATCTGGCCGCGAATCAGCTCCAGCGGCCACTGCGCATCTGGCTGCAATAGCTTCGCGTCGGCGGCATTGGCCAGCACCAGCACATCGGCCGCGGCCAGCAGCGCGCCATCGGCGTCGAATGCCTGCCATAGCCCTTGCTGGCGGGTGATACTGGCGACAGCAACGCCATAGCGCGTGCGGACCGCGGCGCCAGCCTGCTGCAACAACGCCTGACAAACACTGGCCGGGCGGGCCCAGCCGCCATGCTCGAACCACCAGCCACCACCGGGTACATCGATACCGCAACGGAGCGAGGCCTGCAGCCGATCCAGATAGCAAACCAGCTCCGGTGGGCAGCCCAGCTGTTGCAGCAGTTCGCGCTGGGTTTGTTCGTTTGCCTCGTCCTTGCCGATCTGCAGTACGCCGCTTTCCTGCCAGGACACGTCCAGGCCCTGCGTGCGCAGCGCTTGCAACTGCTGGCGCAGGCGCAGGAATCCGGCGCGCACCAGACGCGAAGTCAGGTTGTCGTCCTGCGACGGCAGCGGCATGTAACACCCGGCCCAGTTACCCGAGGTCGCCTGTGCCGGCCCGTCGCAGCGTTCCAGCAATTCGACCTGCGTGCCCCTGGCCGCCAGCCGGCTGGCAATACTGCAGCCGGCCAGCCCGGCACCGATCACGATTGCGGTCGCAGGCGGATTGGCTGGCGCCGGAGTGCGCCGTACCCGGCACGTCCCCGTCAGCATCGCTTTTTTGCTGCCGAAGCCAGGTGCTTTTTCTGCCATGAATCCGGCGCTGGTCAAACCTTCGCGCACGGCACCGGCAACACACCAGG
>ERZ724505.556-NODE-556-length-23607-cov-16.740107_pt1 | contig 23607 bp, 38 predicted proteins | sample MGYA00376038_ERZ724505 | MGnify/ENA primary metagenome ERZ724505 (study PRJEB28724, sample SAMN07190884) | wastewater metagenome | isolation source: effluent of sewage treatment plant in Hong Hong | place: Hong Kong | collected 2016-03-17 ...
CAAAAAATTTACGAATTTGATCAAGAGGGCAATATTGTAAATGTGTATAAAAGTACCCGCCAAGCATGTTTACTTACTGGATATGGGAAGGATAGAATAAACAAAGACAAGATGACTAAATTTGATACCTACTTAAAAACTGAGGATAAATTGTGACATTACCAGAAATAATCCAAATACAGGAAATATTGAAAATACCAAAAACTGGCGAGTATGACCAGTTTACAGATGCCGCCGTCAGGAATTTTCAAATCAAAAACAACCTTGATCCAACTGGTATAATTGACAACGAAACTCGTGAAAAATTGATTCCCGACCAAACCATTGGCTTCGCGACTACCGATTTAACTGAACAACCAACAATCAAAAAATATTTGTTACAGCCAAACGAATATTTTAAAGGACCGACCGACAAAAAATCATTATTTTTGCACTTCACAGCAGGATGGGAAAATCCATACAACGTCGTTAAAGATTGGGAAAATGATAAACGTGACAGAATCGGAACCCAATTTGTGATTGGCGGAAGGAACTGTCAAACACTAAGTGAAAAATATGATGGAGAGATTGTGCAATGTTTTCCAGATTATGGTTGTTATGGTTGGCATTTAGGAATTGGTAATACAGCAGTTCACCGTGAATCTATCGGAATTGAATGTTGCGCGTTTGGCCCATTAGAATTGCGTAAGGGCGATTATTTTAGTTGGGCGAACAAACGTGTTGCTCCGAGCGAGATCGTTGATTTAAAGCGAGATTTCAGGGGTTACAGGTACTTCCACAAACTGTCTGACAACCAAATATCCAGTTTGAAATTTCTGATCCTAAAAATAGGAAACGACAATAATATTGATGTCCGGAGTGGATTGCAAAAATGGTTAAAAAACAGCAAAGACCCATTCACTGCTTTTGACTATAATCAAAATATAATTGAGGGTGATATTCACGGATTATTCACGCACACAAATGTTTCTGGTAAAAACAAATGGGGTAAATACGAAAAGTTTGACCTTTTCCCACAACCAGAAATAATTGAAATGTTATTATCATTATGAAAGTAGAAATCATTAAACATTACGCCGAACCCGATTTAACATTTAAGGGTGATTATGTAATTGATCTAATTGTAGATGGCGAAGTTATCTATAAAGAAATTGACGAATATCACGATAATGCAATGTCAATAATTGACGGATTCTTAGATTGTTTACAGCATTTGAAAATTGATTTTGTCAAAACTACCACCCAAATTGCGGATTGTGCATTATTAAATTAATAAAAACAGCGTCCGTTGTAGAATTGACGAATATAACATTTAAAGAAAATGAATCATACTATAATCAATGAAAAATTGGAAGCATATTATGCCACGGCAATTCCCGAAACAATTCTAACCGAATTTGAAAATATGGGGGTTGAATTTGTAAAGAACGCATTTAAAAAAAATGATACCATAATTGTTCATGCTCGTGGTACAAATCATATCGGAACTGTGATTGGGAGGAAACGTAGAGAGGATGTAGTATATTACGATGTGATGGTTGATTCATATAAACTGTATGAGGGACTGACTATCAATCCAACATTTCCAGTGCATGTAAATGAACAATTATCTCACAAATTTCAAAATAATATTTTAAAAACATTAGATAATGCAACAAAGTAAAACTGAAAGGGGATTTGATTTCTACGAATTTAATGATCGGTATGGTGCAAAATGTTCATTACAAAAATCAAGTTTGGCAACGGAAGATGCAATTTGGTTTGGAGTGAATGATGCCGATCCAAAAATTATGTGTAGTGATGGGCTTCGCTTAGGGTTAACTTCCGAAGTTAAAAATGGATGGATGGAGTATGAAATTCCAAAAGAAGTAGAAATGACCACCAGAATGCACTTGACACGAAAACAAGTGAAGGAACTAATTCCAATCCTCCAAAAATTTGCCAAAACCGGAAATATTGTATGAAATACTTACTATTACTATTATTTTTCGCATCATGCTTGTCACAAAAAGCGGAAGAAATTAATGGTATGATCGTAATTGATCCAAATACCAAAAAAACAATACATGATTCGGGCGGATATGTCGTATTACGGATTTCGTGTATATGAATTGACTAAGACTGTTATTGGAAGAGATACATCATTCACCTTTAAAGAAATTCAAAAATGAAACTTGAAGATTTTTTGGCAAAATCCGTCACGACAGATTACATAGATTTATCACCCAAACTTGATGTGGTAGAATCCGGAATAATACTAAACAGATCGTCAGACGTTATAGAAGCAGGAATGTCTAAGCTGTTGAAAAGACATCTAAAAGAAATGTTAATTCCCGACTATCTCCTAAATGATCCCGAAGCGGTTGGGTATCCGGATGAACAGATGCAGAAGGACATTTACATGTGGACACTTCAATACATGGTCGGACGGCATACTGTAAAAGACATCGGATGCGGTAGGGGCGATTTTGGAGATTATTTTCCTACCGAATATTACACAGGAATTGATATTAACCAAATTATGATTTCGGCTGGAAAACAAAAACATCCAGACTTAAACTTAATTTGCGGCGATTATTTCAATTATACCGAACCTACCGATTACACAGTTTGTATAGGCACACTCAACACATTTATCGGCATTGAAAAGTGGGAATGGTTTGATAGAACTTTAGCCTACGCATTGGACACATCCAACATCGCATCAATTTTCGTATTACAAAGTGATACTGAATTGGATGGATATTTGAGTTATCCAATTAACGAAATTTTAACACGAATACCGAGTAAATTGCCATTCAAATTAGATTATACAAAATTTGAAGATATTTATGTGCTGGTTGTATATAAGCAACCATATTCATAAATAATTTAAATTTTTTAATCATGAGTGTAAACACCACAATCGGGATGAGTCCCGAAAAAGTAAAACGTTTTGGAGAACTATTCGGTACCATTGATTTTGATGTTGTTGAGCATCCATCCAAACAACAACTTGACAGATTCGGAAATGATACTATCGCCGGAAAACTTCACATTGGTGGAAGGGAATTCCAGTTGACTCTCGCAGAACTGGACCGAATCGTTGAAACATGCAACATTGCAAAGACTGTATTTTTTCAAAAATACCGATTCAACCGATAATCCAGCAGTTCGTTAGACAGCGGATTTAGCCTATTGACTTTTGGTTGGTAGGCTTTTTTTATTTAATGATATGTTAATGGTGCAAAAATGTTTGGAAGGTATTTAGACTGCCCATATCTTTGTGCTATAATTAAAAACAGCAACGTTTATGAATTTCCAAGAATATTTCAACCCAGAAGTCACAGATTTGGACTTCCATATCACAATCCCCGTCACAGCCGCATACGATAGCGGATGGGATTTTTCGGAATATGCGGAACGGGAACGTAAAGACAATGAAACCTATTCAGCCGCATTAAATAGGTTTCTGAGTTCTGATTGGGAAATTTGCGTCACAATTCGTGGCAAAAAGGAAGACCCATCAACCACATTCTGTTTTGTGGATACCGATGGTCTCCATCAGCACAGTCAATGGACCGGAGATAATGAAAAGACAATACAGGATGTCATCCAATGGTTGTCTGATGGCTTTGACGACGTTCGCGATTTTTCGTGGGAGAGTGATGGCGATACATACCAACCAGCATTTTCACAATTTAAAACCCAAGAGTAATAATGCTATACTTGTTCAATATTACAATCATGCCCAACGAGGGCACTTTTACCAATCGCAAAGTAACGGAGGACGAAGTTCGGCAAATTTTGCAACGACATTCAAATCAGTTCATGTCCGCAATTGGGCATCAAGCCACAGCAGACGCATTTAATTCGCTATTTTCGGCGGGGGTGGAAGTAAACCGCATTCCAGCAACAATGGCGGAAGGCGATGAAGCAATCGCCTTAAAAATTGTGGGAAGGCTGCCAGAAGGACAGATTTTGACTACCAAAGAATTAAATAAAATCGGGTTTGAATTTTACCATATCCGTAGGCTGGCTACACACACACCACCAGACAAAAAATATTATGTTACCAGTCGCAGACGTTGGTAACTATGAAACACTTAATAGGCATCAACATTACGCTGCTGACCTTTTTGGTTGGCAACGCATTGATTAAGCAGGAGTACATCATTCGGTAGCGAAGGAATACCTTCAAAATTACCTGAATGAATTTTGCTGGAAAATCAACCGCCGTAACTTTGAATCAGATTCTTTTGAACGGGCAATGTGCATGGCAGTAGATGAATATTGGTGCTGAAAAACAAATTACTACACATTACATTAAAATAAATAACACAATTTGTTTAACAATTTCAAAAACTATGTTTTAAATTTGACTGCTCACAAAACCAAATGATTGTTGTGTGAGTTAAAAGAAAGACTTATTTTTGCATACTAAAATTAGCACACGAAACGACATGGAACAAACAGACTTGTTTGGAAACGTAATCACCAAAAATGGTCACGATAAGGTTATATCCGGGTATAGGATATATGATGCAGAACAGAAAAGAAGGACAGTAAGAAATGACTTACCAAGTCTCTATCCTGATTTACCTGAAAAAAAGTACGATATTATCTACTGTGACCCACCGTGGGACTATGGTGGCAAAATGCAGTTTGATAAAAGCGGAAAGAAGGATATTAACAGAAATTGGGAGAGAAACATTTTCATTAGCGCAGCAAACTTTCAATATCCGACAGTCAAAACAAAGGATTTGATGAAAATCCCTATTACAGAAATTGCCAAAGATGACTGTTTGTTGTTTATGTGGGTAACAAGTCCGCACATGGAACAAGGGATTGAACTTGGCAAGGCTTGGGGATTTGAGTTCAGAACGGTTGCATTTGTTTGGGATAAAATGGTACACAATCCGGGAAAATACACTCTTTCTTACTGTGAAATGTGCTTGGTTTTTAAACGAGGCAAGATTCCAACACCAAGAGGTTCTCGAAATGAAAAACAACTTATCAGAGTTCCAAGAGGGCAACATAGTCAAAAGCCAATAGAAGTTTTAAAGGCTATTGAAAGAATGTTCCCTACGCAAGATAAAATAGAATTGTTTGCAAGACACAAACCTGATGGTTGGGATGTTTGGGGTCTGGATGTAAGAGAAGAATATGAATACGAAATTAACTGTAATGGTCAAGAGGTTAACCTAACAGAGGTTTTATCTTCTCAATAAAATGCTCAACCAAAGGGGTTGGTTTCTTCGTGTCCCTCCAAAAGAAATAATGCGAAGTGTAATCATCGTACCAACAGGTTATTTCTCGAACCCTACAAGGGTCTCGTGTAATATTTCCTTGAAAGACTGTCCAAAAAGGCAGTACGTTTTCGCCTAAATTTCCTTTCTGCCTAAGCAACTTTTGCAGTCCCGGAGTGAAAAACTTACATGACCTTTCATGGGCATTACCACGACCATCTGAACGAAATCCGCCTTCAACCCATCCGTCTTGTCTTTTTACTTCGATGTAGATTGTTTTGTTGGTTTCAGTATTGTCAATGGCGTAATCAGGGAAAACACCATGTTTTGTTATAGGCTCACTTGGAGTAAATATCTCTGAAAGTTCTTTGGCACTTAGTTCAACGTTAACGTAAATATTATTGAACTCGTTTGGACTCCTTCTAATTCTGTATTCGGTTTCTTTGAACAGTTCATTAAATGTGTCAAAGAAATTTTGTTCAGCAATCCCAGCATTTTTGCCAGAATAATCTTGCCACTTTTTACGAAGTCTGTTTGCGTCACTTCCCATTGTTAAAATTGGTTAAGTCATTGATGTTTGTTTCCAATGCAATTGCAATTTTTTCGATATTTATGAGGGTGATGTTCTTTTCGGCACGTTCAATCATGCCAATATAAGTCCGATGCAGGTCAGCCTTGAAAGCCAACTGCTCTTGTGAAAGCCCACGTTCTTTTCTAAGGTCGCGCACCCTTTCACCGAACTTTATGAGTACATCAGTCTTGGATTGCATTGCTAATTTCAGTATGCAAACGTAGAACACGCCCTTGGCGACCACAACATACTATTGTTAGCATATTTAATACTGTCAGGAAGTTTACTTATGGGGGAAACGGCTGGTATTGAGCGGGATGCAAGCAACAAAGCGAAGAAAATTACTGTACAATATGCGGATAGTCAGTATATTTTTTAAGAAATATCCACCAGACTTCAGTGTTTTGGTGGATATTTTCGTAATAGAGTGTTAAAGTTTTGTTAATGCTATTGACTTTATCAAAAATTTTTCGTAACTTTGCATTCTATTAATCAATATTAATAAATTTTAAAAAAACAAGCGAAGCGGCTTTAATCAAAAAAATACTGCGAATTGCGATTAGCAATTGCGTGACAGTGCAACTGGCACCTACGTCTTTATAATATTACCCAAATATGCTGAAAAAATTCTCTAATCTTATCTTAATTGCTGGAATTTTAGTTTCTGCAAGTGCTGGATTTTATTCAGTCTATGGTCTTTCTAAATTGTTTAGTGGTGCTTCAATTGCAGTAATTGTAATGGCTGGTAGTTTGGAATTATCTAAACTCATCATTGCTGGATCGCTCCACCAGTATTGGGGAACATTGAATGCAATTTTAAGAAATTATCTAATCTTTGCTGTTTTGATTTTAGTTATGATAACTTCCAGTGGAATTTACGGATTTCTATCAGATGCTTATCAACAAACTGCGGACAAGGATAAAATAGTCCAATCCAAACTTAACTTGTTAAAAGTTAAACGTGATAGATTCCAAACCCAGATGTTGGAATTAAAAACTGAACGGGAACAAGTTGTAAAATCAATTTCAGATTTAAGAACTTCAATCTCCACTGATAACCAGTATCAGACAATTGATAAGAGGACTGGACAAGTTTTAACTCAAATACAAACAACCAGTAAAAAATCTGTAAACGACCAACTGAATCTTTCCACAAATCAAAGTGATCAATTGTTTTCAAAAATTGAAAATTTGAACGATTCAATCTCCACTTATGATATTGCAATTATTGAAATGGAAAGTAAGGAAAATGTGAGTGAACTTGGTCCACTGAAATACCTTTCCAATCTAACAGGTAAACCGATGGATCAAATTGTAAATTGGTTTTTGATTTTGTTGATGGTCGTTTTTGATCCACTTGCAATTGCGCTTATTTTGTTGTGGTTGTTTTCAATTGAATCAAAACCTAAAACTCCAGTTGAATTACCTACACCCATATTAGTTCCAGTTCCAGAACCAGTAGTTAAGCCCAAACGAAAATATACAAGACGAACACCTGTTGTAGAAACCCCACCAGACGCTGAAATTTCACTTGTAAGCGATTTAAATGAAGTGAGTGAAGCAAGTACACCACCCACAGTAGAAGTCGCCTTAGAGACGCAAAAAAAGCCTCGTAAGCCAAGAGCCAGAAAGATTGTAGATACCAATTTAACCAGCGACATAGCCACCCATTTAGAGCAGTCGTTGAAGAACAAAAAAAAAGTTTAAGCCCGTCACAAATCAAAATAATGTCCCACCAAGAAATTAACGAGTGGTACAAACGAAATGAAATATGAACCCAGAATTTAATCTGTATGGAGAACGTCCAACCATTCCTGCTGAAGTGATTAGTAATACCATTTCAAGACCAATCCTGATTGACGTTGATCTTTCCAAACCAAACACGTTGTTGGAGATGATAAATTCGGTCAGACATGAACTTGAATCACGTCCAATTGAACAGGAATTGACCATTTACTTTGTATGTGGTCGTGAGTTGAAATCACATGATGTAAATCTGTTCATTGACTATTTACAGACACTTGAAAATCCGCTTAGTATAGCAGTTCGTGGATATGTTCATTTTGATTTTATCAAATTGCTTTTTAGTTTTCCAGTTATAAAAGTTGCTTCTAATTTGAAATTGATTTATTCAAAGGCGAAGTTACATGATGGATTACAACAAATGATGAACAACAAAGATATTATGCAGAAATTTATGCAATTGTTCATTTCCACTTATCACAAACTTGAGGAAGACACATTGCTTGATATAACAGACATGTCCAGTTTTGGAATTAAACTTGAACAACTATGACAAAGCAAGAATTACTTGAAATTTTAAAGGTTAAATTACAAACAAAGGTTACATCATCTGAACCATTTTTTGAAAACTCAATAATGACTTATGAAGTGATTTGTGAACATGATGACGGTCATCTGTGCGAATCTCGTTTAAAGTGGATAATTGATTTAATGACTATCCGCATATTGTACCCCAACCCCCAATCAACCGTATAACTACCTAAAAACCAATGATTTATGCCAGAAATCCCACAAAGCCCTGACCCTAATATCCACCATTTTGACACTTATGAGCAGTATTTATATGCTTTCAAGCGGATGTTGGTGGGTAGGTATCTTTGGGGTGTAGATGAAGCAAGCCAATTCCATTCGGAAAAACTAAAACAGTGCTTTGATGAAGGGTTGCGTACAAGAGCCGCTTTCATTAAGATATTCGGTAAAGAGCAACTTGGTTCTATTCCTATTCCTGATTAGGCATATTCCTTTCCAACCAATTTTCATCTGCTATATCAAGACCAATGGGGTGATATTGTGAAGTCAGTCTTGTGACCAATAGTTTGTCATTATCATCAATGAATTTGTTGAGTTTAACACCAATCTCATAGACTGACAAAGTTGTTTTTACAATCCATACAGATTCAAAGCAATGGCAATATTCGCCCAAAAGTTCTATTTCAGCATATAGTTCTGGATAAAGTTGCCCTTCCTTTGACAAATCGTAGGTAATAAGATAAGTTTTGATGCTTTCCATGTATTGAAATTTTCAGTGTTAGGCAAATATTTCTCTAAGAACCTTTTCATCATTCATCAGTTCATCCAAAGGCTTCAAGGTGCCGTATTTTTCCTTTGCAGATTTGAAAGACTTGGCTGCTTCTAACTGACCGTTGTACAATATGCGGATAGTCATTATTGATTTTATCAACAATAATTTTGAGTTAAAACAACCAAACTGAAAAATGATAGAATTATCAGCAGAACAAATTGCACAAAACTGGGCAATATTTCGGAAATTTGTCAATACTGCATTTCCATCCCGTCAATCTGAATTAAATGCGATGTATGATGATTTGGAAGAAAAACTTGTGACTATGCCCGCAAGTTCAGTTGATTATTACCACAACGCATTTGCTGGTGGGTATGTTGACCATGTTTTGAGAGTGATTAAATTTTCAAAACGCGAATATATGCACTGGAAGGATGCTGGACTGAAGGTTGATAATTTTACATTGGAAGAATTATTATTTGCGGCAACTCACCACGATTTGGGAAAGGTAGGACTTCCAGGATTCACTCCATATCCAGCCAACACATCAAAATGGCATCGTGAAAATCAGGGAAAAATGTATAGCCACGATTCATCTCAACCATTTACACTTGTTCCAGATACCAGTCTGTTTTTGTTGCAACATTATGGAATTAAATGTACTTGGCAGGAACAATTAGCAATTAGAACCCACGATGGGGTTTACGACAGAGCAAACGAAGCATATTATTTTAGCAAATCGTTGGATTCAAAATCCAGAACAAACATAAATCAAATTCTACACAACGCGGATTTTATGGCTGCAAGATTTGAGTTTGAACGTTGGGCAACTGCGAATGCAAGTTTTCAGTTCTATAATGAAAAAATCACTCAACCAGAAATTAAAAAACCTATAACGATTGACGCAACAAATTCCGATCACAATCAAGCGTTTGACGCAATTTTTAAGAAATGATGAAGAATATAACATTGACTGAATTATTGGAATATTATAAGTGTGATATTGATGCAGAAAATCAAATGGCTTTGGCGGTATTTGACGAACCCATTTATATAGAATCAACCTTAATTGGATGGATTAAATATTGGCGGAAATATTCAGCAGATAATAAGTTTACAATTATTTACAATAAACGAAAATAATGAATAAATTAGAAGAAATTTTACAAGAATATATTGATCCTCATAGTAATTTATTTGATTCTTTATATAAACGTCAAATAAATGGTTATGAACAAGTGACGTTGGCAATGAAAAACTACGCAGAATGCTATGCGCATAAATGTTTGGAAATTGCAGCAAAAGAAGCAGTTACAAACATTCCTTTACATCCACAATTGCACATGACTAAAAATGTGCATAAAGGCTCGATAACTGGAATTAAATTACCGGATCACGAATGATAATTTTACTTTTAATTTGTCTGGCAACCGCTGGATTTTTCATCTACAATCTTTACAATCAAGTCCAGCAACTTGAGCAGTATTTGCTGGAAGCGACGAAGGTTGAAGACGAATTTGAAAATTACTATCAATATTTTCTGACAATGTTCACAAAATGTCATTCTGAATTGAAAGACATTGACACTCGTGGCTCATTCAGTAGTGATGATGAGGTTGGATTTGCATTTCGGGTGATATTGAAAGCAATTGAAGATGTCAAAATTAAAATTGAACAAATGAAAATTCAAGATGAACAAGAACAATTTGAACAATTAAAACAAAAATATGGAACGTGAGTAATATCTTCCAGCAAACCATTTAATTTATCTTTAATCCACTCTATGTACTTCGGAAAACCACAAGAAACTGCAATTGTAGAATATATCAATTGCGACGATGCAATCAAAAAAACCCAATTGTTCAATACTTTAATCTATCCGGCATTAAATAAACTTGCCGAAAATGTCATTCACAACCGAAAATTTTACAATTACGGGGATGACGAATATTCAAATATAAAGCACGATTGCGTTGTTCATTTGCACGACCGATTATCAAAATTTGATCCATCCAAAGGATACAAAGCATTTTCTTATTTTAACCGTGTAGCAATCCACTGGGTATTTGCAAATATGAAACGAGTTAATGATGAGACAACTGAAAAGGCACAATTGGATGAGGTAGATAGCCAACGTGACATAATGAACGAAATTACATTGCAAGATTATAAAGAAAACTTGCGAGATTTTTGTCAAAAATGGTCTGTTTGGGGAAACTCAAATTTAGACCATTTTTATTTTGATCGGGGAGACAGATTAACTCCGTTTGGAAATAAAGATAAACAAATTTTGAACGCTATATTTGACTTATTTGCAAAATGTGATGTCATTGATATTTATAATAAAAAGGCTCTCTACATTTTAATCCGCGAGCAAGTGAATGTGAAAACGCAAACGATTACTGATGTAGTGAATGCACTAAAGCCCATCCATAAAATGATGTATAAAGATTATCTGGAAAATGGGACGTTAAACTGGCATAAATACCCGATGAGGAAAAACTAAATGAACAAAGATATTGTATTATTTACAGACGACAATCAAGAAATAATTACACTTGAGCGACTGTTTAAAAAAATATACAAAAACAACGAAATCAAAGCCGCAAATATAATGGCGACAGCGGAACAGGTTGGGCGTGTATTGACAACCGTCCAAGATGCTGTGACAGTCATGCCATTACTAATTCAGTTACAGCAGACTGCAATACAAAATGATGAACATTTGTTGAAACTTGCTATGATTGTGCAACGAATGCAACAGAAGAAACCCGGTAAATTCAACGATGATGCTGGACTTACTGAAGGATTGAGTGATGATCAGAAGCAAGAATTGTTACGAGGAATTAGAGAACAAATGCAACCGGGTCAAGCAAGAGATTTTTAGTCATGTTCATAGCAGAAGTAGTTGAAAATAAAATGGCATTTAAGCCAAACCAGAAAGATGACGAAGGGGATCCGTTACCACTTGGAAGTATTCAAATTAGAATTGGATCACATCAGTCAAATTTAGGGCAGGTTCGGAATGTATATTGTCGCCCATGCGAATGGAATTGTAGGATTCCTCATATTGGCGAAATGGTTATGGTAATTGGCGGCCCAACAAACGATTGGTCTTCATCTGGGATTAAAGGTATTGGTTTTTTATATTTGAGTCCCATCAATTCAACAGATGATTTGGTTAGTCACAAATTTCCTAAACTTTGGGCTCGTGGAAATAATGTTGGAAGTGGTGGTAGTGGATTACGAAATGCCGACAAGGAAAAAAATTATACATTTCCAGACAATCCAACCCGCGTTTTCCCAATACAACCGTTTGAGGGTGACACCATAATTCAATCCAGGACTGGTACATCTATACGAATGGGCACGACAGTTCAAGGTGGAGACCAATCCATTTACAGCGAAAAGCCGACATGGAAGGGAACTAAAAACGCAGACCCATTAATGATCCTCCGTGTAAAAAAACCGGAAGGCGGATCGGGCAATTCGGCATCAAGTTTAAATATTTTCAAAACATCCACAAATAAATACACAATTGAAGATATTTCAAAGGATGAGTCCAGTATATATATGACTGTAAATCAAACACTTTCTAAATTGAAGGGTGGGTTTGATAAAAACTTGGAGGTTAAAAAACTTGGAAATTTTCAAGGCAAATCGCAGATTGTATTGGATAGTGATAGAGTGGTAGTGAATGCCAAAAAGGATATTTTATTTTTAATTGGAAACACGCAAACCATCGTAACCGGAAAGAAAATAGTTATGCAGACTGAAAAGTACAAGGTTGACTTGGATGATTTGATGGATTTTTTGAAGAAATGGCTTGGGGAGGATGTAAAACTTTCTCAAGGCTCCAACATGTACTCTACTCCGGCAGGCCCGACTGGACCTGCAACGTCCGTAGCACAATATATTCAATTGCAAAGTGCCGACTTTACAAAATTTAAACAGCCTTAATATGAAAATTCGCAGTATAATTGATACTATCAATATGATAGACGATGATGACGAATATGATGTATTCATAGAGGAAAATTTGTTAAACGAAGGCTTGCTGAAGACATGGCCTCTTGATAAAACTATATCAATTTTAAAAAATCATAAAGTTGAATGTGACCAATATAAAGATAAAAATGTATTCCATGTTTTGATTGATTCGAATAATAGACGTACACCCGATGAAATAATTGCACTTGCGAATAATTTAGGGTGGATTCCATCATACGTTTATTACATGGTAAACAACCAAATTAAGGACAAAGGTAAATACGAGGAAGTTTATTTCAATGAGCGATACCCAGAATTTGATTCTGTAATGATAAAATTTGAAGCCAAGTATGATATTAGAGTTGAGAAAATACCGCAATTTTTATATCACATTACTTCACGAGAGCGTGCCCTAAAAATTATGACTTTAGGGTTGATACCTAAATCGCACTCTGTAACATCCAATCACCCACCGAGAGTTTATTTGGGCAGAAGTGATGATGAAGTGGAGTTGATGATAAGAAGCAATCCAAACGCATGGAAAAAGAGTAGAGATGGACAATTTACTATTTTGAAAATAAGTACACGGTTAATTCCGAAATATTTTCAAATTTATAAGGATCCCAATAGTAAAGGGCACGGATACTTTACATTAAATACGATTCCGAAAAACGCAATTGAAGTAGTTAGAACTTTCAGTATTTAATGATTTGTTAATAATTTGTCCGGTATTTAAAATGTGATTACCTTTGTTGTATAAAATTTGCAACACATGAAACGTATTCGCATTTCCCTTTTCAATGAATCGTACATGTTCAAACAGATGTTTGATATATTTTACGATCAAATTGATTTAGAACAAATCAAAAAGTTTGTTCGCACCGAATTAAACACGGCCAACCTTCTTAAGTCTGGTAATTATTGGTCCATGTTTGAAATCTGGAATGAGGTTGAATACGAAGAAACAAAGGAACTATTCTTACAACGAATTAAAATATGACAAAACTCCAAAAAATGTTAACTGAGATCATTCAAAAGGCTGTTAGAGAAGAGTTCAAACAGTTGAAGGCTCAGTTATTGAACGAAATGAAAACACCACAAGCAAAACCAAACAATTTAGTGGAAGTTCAAAAGAACTTTCGCAAAAATTTGGTTTTTGAGCAACCAAAACGGGGAATTAAATATTCAAACGACCCAATGCTAAACTCGATTCTGTCTGAATGTGAGCCAATATCTGAACAACAAGATATTACATCGCGACTTGGATATGTAGATGAACAAACTCCTATTGTTGTAACTTCTGGGTTGGACGGCAGTCGTCCCGACATTTCAAATCCGGGCGTTAAAGGTGTGATGGAAGCGATGAATCGCGATTATAGTGGAATGTTCAAATCCCAACCAAATTCGGCAGTAAAATCAAAAATCTTTGCTATGATCGCTGATGACTCGGACATGGGGCACTCATCTAATGATGACGAAGATATGAGTTGGTTAAATAAAGTGGGCTAACGTATGAGTAAACTATCAATATTTTATTCGTGGTTTATAACTTCGGTACTTGTCGGATTCATGGCACTTCAAATAGGAAAATCACTCATTTATTTTGAAATAACTGATATATTTTATTTTGGAGTTGCTGGGTTTTGTATTTGGTATATTGATACTATCAAAAAAATGATTAAGGACACATAATGCCAATCAAATATTACCCAGAAGACGAGCGAGAGGATTATGGCTTCATAGGAATTAAACTCCCTACCAACGGTTTACAAACAAAAACGGTTGGTGGGTTTTTTAATATGAGTAGGACTACTGAAGATCAGGCAGTAACAAATTATATAAATTTGTTATTGACCCGAAAAGGTGAGCGGTACATGCAAATAAATTTTGGAGTTGGACTACAAGACTATTTATTTGAACAAAATACCGAATCAATTAGAACTGAAATAGAATTTGAAATAGAACGACAGTCGGCGTATTGGCTTCCATATATTAAAAACCATAGTATTGTAGTTAAAGATCGTCCTTCCCCGAATATATCGGTAAGTGGCGACCCTGAAAATGCAATACAAATTATAATCACATTTAGTGTTGAAAATAGTAATGCTAATAAAACGATAACGATATTTCAAGAAGGTGGTGCAATTTCAACAATTGTGCAATAGGAAAGATAAATGAAACGCAATGTAAAATTTCTTTATAAAGATTTTGCGGAAAATAGAACTGCACTGATTAACTATTTCAAGCAGTATTTTCCAAACGCAAATTCAGATTTCAACGAAGCAAACCCATTAATTGCTACGCTGGAAAGTATTGCGTATGTAACTGATGTCCTCAATTTTTCAAGTGACATCAACCTTCAGGAAAGTTTATTAACACTGGCCGAGGAACGTAAAAATATTTACAATCTTTCTCGTGCAATGGGCTATTCTGCAAAAACAGTCGTCCCGGCATCTGTAGATTTGGATGTTTTTCAATTAATTCCGAGTATAGGAGAAGGAGTTAACACTAAGCCCGATTTTAGATATGCGTTGTTTATTAAAGATAATATGCGGGTCTCCACAACGGATACCGATGCAGTTTTCTTTTATACTAAAGACTCTGTTGATTTTAGATTCAGTTCAAGTTTAGACCCAACTACCATTACAACATATTCCGTTACAAACGATGGTGCGATTGAATATTATTTGCTAAAAAAACGAGTGAAAGCAGTCAGTGGGCAAATGAAGACTGCCACGTTTCAATTTGGTGAACCTAAGATATACGATAAGATTGTAATTCCAGAAACTAACGTAACTGAAATTATAGATATTGTAGATTCGGATGCAAATATTTGGTACGAAGTTCCTTATTTAGCACAGGATTTGGTAGCAATACCATACCGAAATTTACCATACAACGATCCTGTGCTTAGTCAGCATAGAAGTTCAGTTCCGTATTTGTTGACATACAAACAGACTGAACATAGGTTTGTAACACGATTGAGGTCGGACAACACATTTGAAATTCAATTCGGTGCAGGTATGAGTGCCGAAGCGGATGAGGAAATTGTACCTAATCCTTTTAATGTTGGGCTTGGATTGAACTATTTTGAACGAATTTCGGATGTGTCATTAGACCCCCTTAATTTCCTCTACACCAAGACTTATGGTACTGCACCGTCAGATACTTTACTCACTGTTAGATATGCGACTACAAGCGGAATTTCGGACAATGTGAATGCAAATACAATCACCCGAATTGTTGAAAGTGATATTGTTGATCCAGTTGATTCCACAGACCCAACAGTCTTGCAGACTATCAAAGACAGTCTATCCATAAATAATCCGAACGGAGCGTTTGGTGGACAGAATAGAAAACCACTTGATATAATTCGTGAAGAAGCAATTGCAAATTTTGCAACACAGAATAGAGCAGTCACGAAAGAGGACTATATTATACGATGCTTTACAATGCCCGCAAAATATGGAGCAGTTGCTAAAGCATACATTGAACAAGATAGTCAATTGGGTGGTTGGAGGTCAGACAGAATACCAAACATTTATTCACTCAATTTGTATGTATTGTCCTTGAATGGATCGGGACAATTAGTAACGTGTAATGAAGCGATAAAGCAAAATTTGAAGAAATATTTGTCACAATACCGACTGATGACGGACGCAATCCAGATAAAAGACCCGTTCATAATAAACATTGGAGTGGATTGTGAAATTATCGCTCGTCCATCTGAAAACAGTAATGAGGTATCTTTGCGGGTGTTGGAAAAATTGATTGAAATATTTGATCCAATGAACATGAATATCAATGCTCCAATTATAATTTCAAATATAGTTTCAAAACTTGATTTGGTGGATGGTGTTCAATCAGTTCGTAATATTGAATTTACTAATTTGATTGATGTGAATCACGGGTATTCTGGCAATCAGTATGATTTAAAAACCGCCACTCGGGACAGAGTTATATATCCGCCTTGTGATTGCTCGATAATGACGGTACAATATCCAAAACGAGATTTGAGGTGCAGAGTTGTAGAAATTTAATTACAAGGAATTCCGTTTGAAAACTAATAATATGTGTGAATGCCCGCATTGTGGGCTTGGATTTGCAAATAATATATACCGAGATATACACATCCGTGCTGGAGGAGAATATGACTGCTATTACCTCAAATGGCTAATAACTCCAAAATATAAAATGTGCTTAAATCCGAATAACAATAAAAACTGCCAAATAGTATGTATAAGTAGAAAAACTAAACATGGATTGTGTAGAAGTTGTTCCGCACAAGAAAATTGGAATGATTGCAATAAAGGCAAGACTCTTGAGGAAGTTGTTGGGAATGACCGAGCGCAACAATTAAAAGCAATGTATTCGGTCAAGTCTAAAGCGTGGCATGATAAGAATCCGAACATATATAATGGTATTGGTAATCCTAATTATGGAAATGAATGGTCCGACGAGCAGAAATTAATAGCATCCAACCAAACTATCCGACAATGGATGGAATTGTCCGAAGACGAAAAGCAAATTAGAAGAGATAATAGCAAAAATATATTATTGCGTTCAGATGTTCGGCTCAAAGCGATTATAGGCATAAATAAATATTTATCAAGTGATAAATCCACAAAAAAAGATACTGCGCCAGAAAGGAAATTCAAGGCCATTTTAAATAAGTTGGGGTTTGCGTATATTCAGCAATATATTGTTGGTTATTATACCGTGGACTTTTATCTTTTGGATTATGATTTGTATGTAGAAATTGACGGCGATTATTGGCACGGTCACCCAGTCAAATTTACTGTATTAAATGATATGCAAAAGCGAAATAAACATAGAGATTCATCAAAAAATACCTATATGAAAAATAGAAATAAATTAATGATTAGATTTTGGGAAAATGACTTAAATTGCAATGAAGAATATGTTGTTGAGCAGTTGTTAGCCACTATACAATTTAAATGTTTGATAGAATCTATAGGAATTTAAATGTATAAAATAATTTACCCAACCGCCGATACAGTCTTGTACTCTCAATTTCCAAATAAAAATGTGAGTGCTGATGAAATATTGGAAATAACCAAAGCGACAGTTGGCAATCCATCCATTGTGGGCGATGATGCAGTGTATTATTCCAATACATTAAATTCCCGTATATTTATCAAATTTGATTTAAGTGAAATTTCAAGTTCAATTGTATCGGGCAAGATTGATAGCAATACTGCACAATATTTTTTGACGATGAAGGCAACTGCCGCCACAGAGTTGCCAATCCGTTATATATTATGGGCGTATCCAATTTCTGGCAGTTGGACAAATGGCACAGGACATTACAGCAATTTGCCAGAAATATCCAACGGAGTTTCTTGGAAATATCGTAGCGATAAAGTAACTGGTACGCAGTGGACAACATCCAGTTACAATGTAAATTCTACTGGAAGTTATGATACTGTGTATGGCGGTGGTAATTGGTTTACAAATTATTCTGCAAGTCAAACATTTGAAAATGAATCTCCAGATGTTAGGATGGACGTGACCAATGTGGTAAATGCTTGGCTGGCTGGATCGATTGCAAATCAGGGTTTTGTTGTAAAACTTTCGGATGCAAATGAGTTTGACACCACAGTTTTCCAATCTTTGCAATTCTTTTCAAACGAATCTCATACTATATTTTTGCCTCGTCTTGAGGTGTATTGGAATGATACGAATCTAAGCGGGACTGGTTCATTTAATGAGATTGGAAGTGATGATTTTGTGTTGGATACAAAGAATTTGCGAGAGACTTATACAAATGCAGAAAAACCAAAAGTTCGGTTGCATATCAGGGAAAGGTTTCCAGTTCAAACGTATGCAACAAGTTCTAATTATTTGAATTCAAAACGGCTCCCAACTGGTTCATATTTTCAAATTCAGGATGTTGTGACGGACGATGTGATAGTTCCGTTCAACACTGTTGGGACGAAAGTAAATTGTGATAGTTCGGGTAATTATATAAAACTTGATTGCGGATCATTTTTGCCAGAACGATATTATAAAATTGTAATAAAATCAGAGTTTGATGGCGGCGATACTATCAGAGTGACTGATGACAATCATATTTTTAGAATCCGTAGGAATTGATATGACAATACGAAATTTAATAAAAGAAATCTTATCCGAAAGTATAGAATCTTGGGCAAATGCAATAGAGACAAAATATAGTCTTAAGGCGTTTCATGTATATGAACATAAAGATTATATAAAATTAGATACGATAATTGTCGGCAAGGAAAATCAAGGAAACGGGGTTGGGACTAAAGTGTTGAATGAATTGTGTGAATACGCCGATAGATTAAAAAAGAGAATCGTATTGACACCCGGACTGATTGACAAACGACATGGAACAACCAGCCAATCCAGACTCATTGAATTTTATAAACGGTTTGGATTTATATTAAATAAGGGAAGAAATAAAGATTTTACAATATCAGAATTGATGTATAGAGAGCCAAAATGACCAAAGTAAACCGACACGTCATGCCACAAATTGCTGGTAATGAATTAACTGATGCGATAAATGTTCTAAAACGAAACAACATTGGGGTAAAGGTTGTTAATACACTTCCATCCGAGATGTACCACTCTCAACATCAAGTTGATAAAGAAAAAGTCATCCGCATTGCAAAAGAAATTCGGCAAGGTAAGCCAATGCCTCCAATTGTTATTTCAATTGATAATTATATAGTTGATGGGCATCACCGTCAACTTGCTTACAAAATTACACAACCGACCACACCGATAAAAGTCATCCGGATTGGGTTGAATCAAAAAGCCGCAATCGCTGTGTGGAAAAAAGTGGAACACTTGATTAAATAAAATGGAAATAACACTTTCAAATATTGTATATAACGATTTGCTATCCAGCAATGCGAAGTTGATTTCCATTCCAAAAGAAGGTGAAACTTACGAATTTATTACGCAGGATAATATAGATAAACAAAACTATACGTTGTCCACCCGGAATGGTGCTGGAACATACATAATTCCGACGGAAAAGCAAAAATTATATTTGAATTTTGTTCCGAGGAAAACCCAAATATTTGATGACAATTTTGCACAATATATTGATACTGAATTTTCTTATTTTGTACCAGCAACTACAATTCCACCGGACAAATTTACATTAGCAGAAGGTCAAATTTTCAGGTGTGTTTCTGAAAACAGTACCCCAACAAATAAAGAAAATTACACCTATTATATTTATTTGGACGGGAAGAAAAAGAAAATACCAAATTACAAAACACTGGAAGTTATGCTTGCTGAACGAAATCAGACATTGCTTTCCGTTCGTGTAGTGTCAGACAAAGAATGTAACCAGATTGAACTTGCAAGTGAAGAGATACCTGATAAAGAAGCAAATTGGACAGAGGACTTCAAAGATGCGACCAATGCAGAAGCATTGAAAACGATGGAAGGAAATGTTAAAACTGGTGCAGCGTTGGCGGAAAGTGCGAAGGCAGAAGCCAGTGCTCAAATTGCAGCAGTAAAAGCCGCAGAAGAAAAGGCCAAAGCGCAAGCAGAAGCCGCCAAAGCGCAAAGCGAAGCGGATAAGGCTGCAAGTCAAGCCGCAATCGCAAACGCGCAAGCAGCACAAGCAGCAGCAGAAGCGGCTAAAGCACAGGCAGACGCAGCCAAGGCTCAAGCCGAAGCAAGTAAGAAAATATAACAAATTGTCAATGATCTTGACAATTAAATTTTAACCATTACATTTATAGGAGAAATTTTAAGTGCAAAGAACAACAACATTGCGTATGTTAATTGCGGAAATTATTAAAGAAAATCCCACACCTCAACAAGAAAAAGACATACTACAAATGGCGCGCCAAATTGCTCGCAACTTTAGAAGTTTTTATGAGGATGAATTTGCTGGCACCTCATTAGATGATGCGTATGAAATATATTATGATGAACTTTCGGTAGAACGAAAACGAATTGCATCTGAATTTGAATTAGGTCTAAAAACTATTCCGATCAACGATTATTGGATAATAGATGCTTTTTTCAATCGTACGGGCAAATTGAATTTTCCGTTCTTTGATTCAGTTAAATCTGGCGACCGAAATGAATTTTGGAAAAGGTTCATTTCACTTAAAATATAATACTGGAAAATATGATCTTGACAATTAAATTTTAACCATTACCGTTGTATGATAACGTAAATTTAATAACATGACATACCAGCGAGAAGGAAACGATAAATGCGAGCAATTTTTGTATTACAAAATTGATTATTACACACAAACTGGCGATGAAATGATGTCTGCATTAAAGGACTATTTTCCGATAGTTTATGAAAAATTGATTTTGGATACAGATGCCGATGCGAATTTGAGTGGTGTTGGATATATGAATATATTAAACCACACTACTGTTGGCGATTTTATAAATGAGCATTATTCAACAATGTTTGCAGGATTATTTAGATTGAGAGTACATAACAAAAATAGTCAAAAATTTGCTGCGTTTTTAAACTTCATCAGAACCCATTGGGATAAAAATTAAGAGGAATATGATCTGTTAGATCGTTATTTTAACAAAGAACAAATTTTAAATCTAAACGAACCTTCAGTTGGACAATTGTACCGGCTGGAGGATTTGTCAGTTCTGAACGATCAAATCTTAATTCCATCCGATCCAAACATAATAAACAATCAAGTTACAGAACTTCACATTTATTCGTTTTATGGAGATTATGTAAGTGGAAATCATAATGCTGGTTATACACGTCACGAAAAAACAACCAACAGTCTATTGACTGATATTGGTGGTGTATTTAAAGCAGCAAATATAAATCGCGGCAGTTATGTAGTCGTCCTGAATGTTTTACAAAATGTTTGGGGCAGTTTGAACGACGAGTCTGTGCTGGTGCAGGAAATTTCACCAGACAGGACGGAAATACAATTTAAAATAATTAGTAACGGATACGATCAATTTCAACAGCAAATTGTAAAGTTTCGTCAACAACAAATTTTAAATAATCTTGTTGTAAATTTTGGATTTAATCAGTTACAAAAAATCGTAAATATCAGGTTTGAAAATGATACATTTTATGTAAAATTGTATCAGCCCATTTACGACGATATAACAAATCGCAGCAAGGCTTGGTTCCAGTACGAAGTAATTGATCCATACGTTGATACGGTCATACTGACTACAAAAGTTGGTAGTGGCGCAGTAAATGTCCTACGTGGCCCTAATTTTGATATTGATGTCAGTCTATATTCCAGTAGTCCAACTTCGTTTAAAAATTGGGACGAACTGCTTGATAGTGATGCACTTACCAGTCAAAAAATAATTGACAAAGCCCTGAGTGGTAGTGGAACTATCAATCTAAACATAGACTATACAAGTTTTGATAACTTTATTTTTTATTCAAGTGCAGTTGAGCGGGCAAAAAACTACCACTACAAAGTATCAAAACTTGAAGAGTACAGTAGTTCGGTCGCAATTCTGCTAAGTTCAACGGCAAGTAATACTCCGTTCATTTCAAGTTCAATTGACTTGAATACACGAAGGATGGATCAGATTACAACAAATTTTGATCCGTGGGAACGATGGTTGTATTATCATCCGACCAGTTCAATTTTTACACATGATTTCACAGGTTCACTCACTCCACACCCGAAACGGTTGGTCAGTGGGAAGTGGGCAAACTATACCATTTCCAGTTCAATTGTCCAGAACTGGTATAATACGTTATTATATTCTGCAAGCGAATACGATAAAGACAATGTAAATAGGTTGTATTGGAGTATTCCCGAACACATTTACATGGAACCCGGCAATAGTAATTTGGTATTGTTTGTGGACATGCTGGGTCAGCATTTTGATACGATTTATTCGTATGTCAAGGCACATACGCAAATTCACGAACGGGATGAACATCCAGAACGTGGAACTCCGTCTGAATTATTATATCCGCTGGCGAAATCGTATGGTTGGCAATTGCAAAATACGCGGCAGTTGTCCAATCTCGCAAAATATAAACTCGGTACGGACAGGACTGGTTCATTTGCCCAAACAGGTACGTTATTTTCTCAACGCGAGGAAATGCAGACGCACCAGATTTGGAAACGAATTGTAAATAATTTACCATTTTTGCTTAAGACCAAAGGTACTCCGAGGTCATTAAAAGCATTGATGTCAATTTATGGAATACCACAAACATTACTTTCAATCCGGGAATATGGCGGCCCAAGTCCATCCAACGGGTTACCATCCTTGATAGAGGACAGGTTCCAATATGCTTTAAATTTCAGTGGTAGTCAGTATGTTAAATTGCCAAGACGACGTATTCCAGCAAGTTCCGGATCGTATTATTCGGGGTCAACTCGCGTTCCAGACACAATAGAATTTCGGTTTAGGACAAATTATTCCAGTTCCGTCTCAATGTCATTGTGGGGAATTGAGAACAATGTAACAAGTGGGGTAAATTTACTTGAATTAGTACACATTACAGCATCTCAATCCACCCCAAAATATAGTGGAAGTTATGCGTATGGGTATTTGAGATACAATGGTCACACTGTTAACGCATTTGGTACCGATGTTCAGGTTAAAAAACAATCCCAACCACTTCCGCTGTTTGATAATGATTTTTGGACAGTACAAATTAAAACTTTAAGTCCAATAACATTAACAAATAATACATTAGAATGGATTTATATAAATGTAAAGCGGCAGTCTGATTCTTTATATGGTAGAATAACACATACTGGAAGTATTGCATTTTCTGG
>ERZ724505.557-NODE-557-length-23596-cov-18.282486_pt1 | contig 23596 bp, 30 predicted proteins | sample MGYA00376038_ERZ724505 | MGnify/ENA primary metagenome ERZ724505 (study PRJEB28724, sample SAMN07190884) | wastewater metagenome | isolation source: effluent of sewage treatment plant in Hong Hong | place: Hong Kong | collected 2016-03-17 ...
TCGACGCACAGACAAAAGAAATCAAGATGATGCAAGAGTGGCAGACAACATGGTTCACTACTACCACAAACTAAAAAAGATAGCAAAAAACTCCCGCATCATAGCGGGAGTTTTTTATTTTACATACTTACTGCAAGATCTCATCTGAGAGTTCTCCCACACCAATCTTTTCCAGTGCAGAAAATGGAATCACTCTGTGATCTCCTACACGCGCCTGAATCGTAGACAGCTGCTTTTCATAGTCTTGTTTTTTTATCTTATCAATTTTGTTTGCCAAAATAACCACTGGTTTATTGTGCTGCTCGAGTGCAAACAACATTTCTTTGTCAATACTCGTCAACCCCACATCTGCATCAATAATAAGTATCACTTTACGCTGAACACAAGGGGATTCAAAAAAATACCAATTAAGCATACCCTCGATTTGTTCGCGCTTGGTTCCTGCAATCTTGGCATACCCATACCCAGGCAAATCAACCAAATAAACCGAATGATTAATCAAAAATAAATTGATCTGTTGAGTACGACCAGGAAACGCACTCGTCTTGGCAAGGTCTTTTTGGCCTGTCAGGGTGTTGATCACACTTGACTTACCGACGTTTGAACGACCGATAAAGGCAATCTGAGGAATACCGTTTTCAAGCAATGTATCGGTTCCTTTGAGCCCTTTGACAAATTGTGCAGAGGTAACTGGCATAATACTAGATAGAGTGCCTTAAATAGTAACAAAAGTCAATCAAGAGACAAAAAAATCCATCATATTGGAGATGGATTTTTATTACATTACACTACAGACCCAACACCACCCTTTTTCTTTTTTCCAGTTCCTTTTGGTTTCTTTGTCTCTTTTTTACGCGCATTATTTCCTTTTGCCATATAAAAAATGAAAATGAATAATATATACGAATGAACTAACTAAAGTATACCATATTCACATTATTTATTCCACATTTGCTTCACCGCTTTCCAACCATATTTCGCTACAAAGAAGATGATGAGGAAGTAGACGACATACTGTAGCACTGCAATGAGTACTGCTACGAGTCCGACAGTGAGATCTTGGAGTGTCGCATTGACATCATAGACAAAGGCACGAAGTTCTGATTTCCACGAATCCATCAGACGCTCACCATCTACCAGTTTGTTTTCGTACACTGAGATATTAAAATAGACGTATGCCAAGCGGTCGAGCTGTTCTGCTTTGGCACGGTCGAGCTCCTCGAGTTGTGCTACGGTGTTGATTCTCTCCTGTGTCAGACGCTCGATAATTGCGAGTTTACTATTGATAATATTGGTCAGACTCTCTACATCCTGTGCCCGAGTCGCGAGTGCAGTGAGCTCGTCATACGCACGTCCCGCAGTAGCGAGTGTCTCATCAATCGTCTGCAATTTCTTGCGCAAAATATCTGTCGCACTGGTAAAATCTTCAATCTGACGTTTGATCGTGTGTGTCTGCTGTGAGAGATCCTTTGGATCCATCGCTTTGATGATATCCAAAATCTCATTGGCCTGTGCCTGAGCGACTTTGAATGTATAGTTACATCCATCATCGCTGTTTTGTGCTTGTTCAAACATTACCTCTGCACGACCCTTGAGTGCCATAAGTTCACCACATGTTTTTTGTGCGTTGCCTGTCTCGATTGTTCCACTGTACTGTGTCACTTCATATGCTTCGCCATCAATGCCTGGTGTTGGTGGTTGTTCTACAGGGGGCATGATATTGCGTGCTGAGAGTGAGACACCCTCTGATTCTGAGACTGCCATGTCATACGCACCGCCACCATAGTACATACCAGTACTTGGTGCAGATGAGCCAGTGGAGCGTGTGAGCGACAGCATCGAGCTCGCAATCATGCGAACACCAAATCCAACTACCAATATACAAATGATACTAAGTGCTGCCACCTGAAATACGACTGCGGGTTTAAGATTGAGGTTTTGTGGAAATTGCATAGACAAAAAGATGAAAATAAAAATTACCTCTACTAGTATACGCTATTTCTTTGAAAAAAAGCCAACCGTATTACCCTCAGTATCAGAAAACATACAAAAGAACCCATACTCTCCCGCCGGTGTTTTGGGGAAAATAATATGTCCTCCTGCACCCTCGACACGTGAAAGTTCAATGTCACAATCCTCTGAATCAAAATAGACAATCGTCCCCTCAGCGTTTGGTGTACGCATATCACTTTTGACCAGTGCGCCAGCTGCGCCCATACCATCCTCACTCCATGGAAATGCGAGCATCGTGATACCCATCTCCTCAGGCATCGGCATCTGTGTCAGTGTCTTGCCCATGACTGTCTCATAAAATGTTTTGGCTCGGTCTATGTCTATGACGTAGATTTCAAACCATGTAACGATGTTGTTTGGCATATATACTGTATATAAATACGTACTTAACTAGTTTTTTCGACGAATTTCTTGAAATCAACCAGATACTTCATCGACTGTTTTTTAAACATACCAGGCAATAACAATCCGATTATTTTCATAAAGCCGTAAAATTGGAATTCTTGCTCAGTAGTATATTTTGTTTTGTTTTCAGAAATTACAACAAATGTATTTTTTACAATATTAAATACCCCTTTTGCTTCATATGTTCCAGTAAATTCATCGGGAAGATTTCTCACAGTAATCGTTTCTATCATCTCCATTTCACCCTTACCCATCTTGAAAACCAGTCGCGACTTTGCCCCCACTTGCCCAGGTACACCACTGATACACTCAAAACTAACAAGTCCATCCATCCACTCTTTCAAATTCTCCGGATTATCAAAAAGTTCAATTACTCGATTTATTGGTCTATCTATAACAATCTCTGATGTGTATTTCATACACTAATAATAAAAAAATAAAATATTTTTTTTACACATACCTATTCCACCTTCGTACACACCTCCACCAAAAACCCATTCACATCCCGAACATACCCCACCATCTGCCCCCATGGTTTTTGTACCGGCTCTGTGACGACTGTCGCACCTGCACGCACTGTCTGTGCAAAGGTCTCCTCAATATTGTCAGTAACAAAAACAATTTCACATGGCGGTGGGAGTGTCGCAGGATCTGTGTGTGCGATATCGATACCATTATACTGCGCGACACTATACGCAGCAAAGGCAAGTGTTGTACCGCCCGTCTCGAGCTCGGCATAGTCCCCCTCTGGCGTTATCATCTTTTGGGTAAACCCAAAGGCGGCGACATAAAACGCGACGATCTGTGCGACGTCTGAGACATACAAAATTGTATAACCGTAGGTAACCATACAAGACAAATAAACAATATATTAGCGGTGTGTATTGGACGAAGTTCGAATGTATTTCGGGAAAAATCCGCAGGATTTTGACTGATTCGCACGCGCGGAGCGCGTGGTGGCTTTGACCCAAATCGTACGCTCCGATTGCCTGGTGAAGCGAACCAATGCGCCTCGGACACGCTCGCGGACTCGCGTGTGCAAAAGCCAAAAAAATTTCCTTGCATTTTTCTCGCGTCTCCTCCCCCCACCCCTCCGCCGCGAAGCGGAAAAAGAAATGGAAAGGAAATTTTTTGGTTTTGCTTCGCCGTTTCAGTCTCCAAAAAGAGCATCTCTATTTTATCACTTTTGATATGCTCTTTTCTCTGCCTTCACGGCGACCGAGGCGCACCTCCTATCCGCGTTCGGTGGTAACTCGGTACTCCGCGAACCACGCACAAGTGCCTACGCATAGCCCGCTCGCATTCGCTCGCGCTGGCTGCTTCGGCATTGTGCGTGTTCGCTCGGTGGCTTCGTTGGAGTAGGTGGTAACTCTAAAAAGAAGTTTGTGCTAAAGCACAAACAAATCTCTATGTGCTTGCCCCACCCACCCAGTGCGCGCACAGAAAACCACCTGCTGACGCAGGTGGCTCCCTTGAAAACTAACTCGATTTAATTTGAAAATTGTACATTCCCATTCCGCACACACCCTGTATTTTTTCGCCAGATTTTGGAGTGCCAAGGTCAATCACTTCTTCGCCAGATGGTTGTAATATTTTTTGAAAACCTGTCGAGCGGATAACGAGTGATGCAGAGCAATCGTATGTGCCGTTTGTCTTTACAATAAGTTTTGTAGGTAGGTTCGGTTGTATAATCGATTGGCGTGGCGAGTACCCACCCTTCGCATCCACGGTGACATATTGCACACCGTCTTTTACTTCAACATTTTGAGATTGCGAGACAGCACCATTTTCGGAAGAAGTAGGTTTTTCAGACACAAAATACAGCGTTCCACCAATGATAACGATGCTGATGATAATGGAAATGATTGTGTTCTTTTGCATAGAGATTAACTAGTAAAATTATACATTAAATAACGGGTTGATAATACCAAGCCCCGCAAGCCCAGCGAGAAGCGCAAAAATTCCAAGACCGATAACAACCACTCCCGCAGATTTGAAAAAGAGCGGAGCATATTTTGATTGAGCAATCGAAGCAGAGCCGAAAGATAGAAGTGCGAGCATTGGAAGCGTACCGAGCGCGAATGCGGTCATAATGAGTAGGCCCGACAAGAATGAACCGCTTGATAGAGCCGCAACCTGCATCGCCTGAGTGAAGCCACAAGGCAAGAAGAAAGTCCCGACACCGACAAGAAATGGAGCGATGGTTTTGTGTTCTACCTTACGGAAAAAGCTAAATACACCAGATGGCAAAGCAATCACGTTTTTCTTAAACAAACCTACGAGATTAAGCCCGAGCACGATCATCACGACGGATGCAAGGATTCCAAGTATCGCCGTGAGGGTAAAACTTATGCCGATCGCGCTTCCAATGGTACCGAGCATCCCACCGAGCACCGCAAAACTCACTAATCGCCCTCCGTGGAAAAGCATCACCGGCTTTACATCGCTTATCTTGTCCTGAGACATAGTTGCTGAAAGCGAGAGCACTAAGCCTCCGACAACAGCGAGACAACTCGATACCGAGGCGACGAGGCCGATGATGAAGCTGGTTACCGGTGTCACCGTTCCGCCTAGTCCAAAGTTTAGAATTCCTGACTTTTGAACAATAAAGAATAGGGCGAGAAATGCGAGGCCAATCGGCAACGCCTGCCAAACCACCCCGGTATCTTTTTTCTCTTTGGTTTGCTTCTCAATCGAAAGAGAATAGCCGTTGTGCTTAATCTTTTCAGTTAAGATCTCCGCGAGTTTGTGCTGATTCTCGTCGAGGGCGGTGTCGATTGAGACGGTTTCGTGCTTCAAATCGACATTAGTACGACTGATCCCGATCTGCTCGTTTAGGGTGTCCTCTATAAATATTTTGCAGGACGGGCAGTGAGTGCCGGAAACATGAAATGTGTAAGTTTTTGTATCCATAATATTCTATATTTTACTGGGTTCCTCCCAGTGTTTTATTCCATATACTAATTCCATTTGGCATTTTGCCGACCTTTAAACGAGCGACCTCCTTGTTGGTTGATGTATCCACAATTGAAAGGTCGTCACTAAGCAAATTCGTTACATACGCAAAATCTCCGGACTTATCGACCACAATCCCGTGTGGTGCGTCTCCTACTACAATAGTGTTATCAACCATCTTTTTTTCGATATCAATCCTATGAACCGACCGTGCGACAGGCTGTCCGAAGTAATGGCCCTGATTTACTACATAAAGATATTTAGAATCGGGTGTTGCATAGAGCTGGATGGGTCCTTGTGCGTCTTCGGGTAAATCAATATAGCCCTGTCCGCCGTTTTGAACATTGACCCACGCTACTTTTTTCGTATCGTACACTGAGGCAAATACATACTCACCGCTGGCTGTAACCGCTGTCTGAACAGCTTTTCCATTGAGCGGATACTTCGAGATTACCTTTGTTGTAAGGTCAACGGAAGCGATTGCTTGACCATCAACAAGAGCGATGAATAGTTTGGTGTCATCAGGTGCGAGCCTTAGACCGTGCGGTCCGGTCCCTTCTCCCAGATCAAACTTAGAGATAAGTGTTTTCTTGTTGATATCTACAACAAATACCTCACCTGTTTCTTGCGCATTCACATATGCCGTATCCCCAGCCTTATCCACAACAACATGAGCCAGGTGCAAATCAATACCAAGTTGTACCGAGTCCACAATAGTGTCTGTAATCGGATCTATGATAATAAGCTTATCTTGCAGTCCGTCGGAAACATCCTCATTATTTTCATTGTTGCCTCCCATACCGCCACGATTTACATTTGCCGTAACAAGCACTTTCGATCCATCGGGAGACACTTGCACATTGTGAGCTTCATAACTGACAAATTTTCCATTTTGTTCGTCAGATAAATTTATGGTGCGAACAAGTTTTCTGCTGTCAGTATCAACCACTGCCACACGACCTTCTTCTTCAAGCGCAATGTACACTTTTTCGCTTGATTCACTATTTTTGTCTGAATTAACATTAAACATAACCGTACCTATAAGTATTGGCGAAACCAGCAACGCAATGATTAAGATTTTTTTTATGAAATTGTTCATAATTTTTTAGCTTTAATTCGGAGTGAGTTCGACACCACTGACACTGACGACATCGCCATGGCGAATCCGGCAAAGACCGGATTCAGGAGCCATCCGAAAATCGGATAAAAGACTCCTGCTGCAAGTGGTATACCTACTATGTTATAAATAAACGCCCAAAACAGATTTTGCTTAATGCCTCGCATGGTGATCTTGGAAAGCTTGATAGCCTTCACCAGCTTTGAAATATCGCCACCAAGAAGCGTGATACCGGCCGACTCAATAGCCACATCCGTACCAGTTCCCATGGCGATACCTACGTCCGCCTGGGCGAGTGCCGGGGCGTCATTCACTCCGTCACCAGCCATGGCCACTACTCGGCCAGTGCGTTGGATCGTTTGTATCTTTTCAAGCTTGTCTTGAGGCAAGACATGAGCAACCACATCATCAATACCGACCAAAGAGGCGATGTATTTTGCGGCCCTCTCATCGTCACCAGTAAGCATGACCACTTTGATTCCAAGCTTGTGCAGATCGGCAACAGCTTGCTTGGATTCCTGCTTTATTTCGTCGGCCACCATCACAAAACCAAGCACTTTTTCTTTTGTGGCGAGAATGACGGGCGTTTTACCTTGAGAAGTAAACTCGTGGAGTTTGCCAACATCAAAAGAAAGTTTGAGGTCGCTTACAAGTTTTGCGTTGCCGACAAAATATTCGACATCTTTGATTCTGCCCTTTAAACCTTTGCCTTGTAGGCCTTCAAATTCTGAAGTCTCTAAAAGAGGAATATCTTTTTCTTGAGTATAGCTCACGATAGCGTGCGCTATCGGGTGCTCGGATTTTTTTTCGAGCGAAGCAATGACTGATACAAGTTCGTTCTCACTTAGATCAGAGAGATTCTCAATATTTACCAGAGTCGGCTTACCTTTGGTAATCGTTCCCGTCTTATCAACCACCACGGTATCGACCTTGTGAAGTTTCTCAAGAGTTGCCGCATCTTTGATGAGTATACCTTCTTTGGCACCCTTACCCACACCAACGATAATAGCAGTCGGTGTGGCCAATCCAAGGGCGCACGGACATGCAATAACTAGAATGCCTACAAAAGAGACCAAACCGAATGAGAGAGCTTGTGAGAAGCCTAAATATTGCGATCCGAATATAAGCCACGCGTCAAGCGCAAGAAACGCGATGACGAGAACGATAGGCACAAATACTGCGGAAATTTTATCTGCCAATGCTTGAATAGGAGCTTTACTTCCTTGAGCATCTTCGACCATTTTGATAATCTGGGCGAGCAAAGTCTCTGATCCAACTTTCGTTGCTTTGAAAGTAAACGAACCGCTGGTATTGATCGTTCCGGCTACCACAGAGTCGCCGATCTTTTTTTGCGCTGGCATTGGCTCGCCAGTGACCATAGACTCGTCGATAAAGGAGCCACCTTCAGTTATCACACCGTCTACTGGAATCTTTGCGCCTGGCTTGATAATGACCAAGTCCCCATGCTTAACATCGTTTACTGAGATCTCGATTTCCTTGCCATCACGAATCACAAGCGCGGTTTTGGCTTGGAGATTGAGTAGCTTTTCAATCGCATCACCTGTCTTTATTTTTGATCGTGCCTCTAAATATTTTCCGAGAGCGATAAACGTAATGACCACAATCGTCACGTCGTAGTATTGATATTCAACATTTATAAAAGGTCGTAATACTTCCTCAAAAGCGGTGACCGCAAAACTGTATAGAAAAGCCGCAACGGTTCCGATACCGATCAGCGTGTCCATGTTCGCTTTGCCGTAGCGAAGGAATCTATAAAAGCCGAGTAGGTAGGGCTTGCCGACTACAAAAAGAATGTAGGTCGCGAGCAGTGGAAGGAGATGATGAAAAAATTCCATCGTCGTTACGTTCATTTTCGCCACGATCTCGTACTTCACGAGAATGTCCCAACCCATGATAAAAGCGGCGATAATAGCAAGTGGTATAGCCGAGAGTGCTTTTGTCCGCATATCAGCGACTTCCGCCAACTTTTCTTTTTTCGATTGATTAAGCCCTAGATGAGAGGCATGTTCTTCTGCTGACATACCCATTTCTTCTGCAGTTGCAGGAATCTCTAAAGAGTATCCGAGCGGTTCTATCTGCTTGGAAAGATCGTGGGGGTTTGTCTTTGTTGGATCAAAAGAAACTTTGGCTTTTTCTGTGCCGTAATTCACCTCTGCTGAATGTACGCCCTCAACCTTTTTAAATGTCTTCTCGATGACCGACGAGCACGAAGCGCAATGCATCCCTTTTACTTTGTAAATATGTGTACTCATAAATTAATTTGAAAGATTGTAGATTTTAAGGAGTTCCTTAATAGCACTGTCCTTATTTTCTTTCATACGCTCAAACGCGCATGTGTCGAGGTGCCCCGCAAGGAGTTCTTTTTTAACGGTTTTCAAAAGCCCGACCACGCTGTCCGTCTGCTGAATGATTTCGGGACAATATTTGTCTTCCTCAATCATCGCAATCACTTTTTCCAAAGTCCCGCGTGCTTGCTTCGCAAGTTTGAGTGACTTTGCCTTTTTTGTTGATAACTTGTTGTCGTTACTCATATTTTTTGTGATATACTAAACCTACTACCTAGGGTATAGGTAGTATAACATTATGAAAATAAATTTGCAAACGGCGAAGCAAAACCAAAAAATTTCCTTTCCATTTCTTTTTCCGCTTCGCGGCGGAGGGGTGGGGGGAGGAGACGCGAGAAAAATGCAAGGAAATTTTTTTGGCTTTTGCACACGCGAGTCCGCGAGCGTGTCCGAGGCGCATTGGTTCGCTTCACCAGGCAATCGGAGCGTACGATTTGGGTCAAAGCCACCACGCGCTCCGCGCGTGCGAATCAGTCAAAATCCTGCGGATTTTTCCCGAAATACATTCGAACTTCGTCCAATACACACCGCCAAAATTGAAAATCCGAATCGGAAGCCGAAATGGGGTCGCGCCGCAGGCGCGGCACAAACACATTCCCGCCAAAAATTCCTGAATCCAAAAGGTTTTTCCACGCTCCGCGTGGCTCCTCGTTTGCCAATACAATTCTATGAATAATCAAACCAAAAAGTTTTTCATATACACTCGCAAGTCTACGGACGACAAAGACAGACAGGTTCGTAGTATCGCTGATCAGCTTTCAGAGTTAAAGGAGTTAGCGAGAAAAGAGCAGTTAGATGTTGTTGATGTCTTTGTCGAAAAGCAGACCGCCAAAATACCAGGCCGTCCGGTGTTTGGTGAAATGTTGGAACGAATGGAGCGTGGCGAAGCGACTGGTATTTTGGCGTGGCATCCCGATAGACTTGCTCGCAACTCGGTAGATGGAGGAAAAATCATCTACCTCGTTGATACTGGCGTCATTTCAGAAATGAAATTTCCAACTTTTTGGTTTGATCCGACACCGCAAGGCAAATTCATGCTTTCAATCGCTTTTTCGCAATCCAAGTATTATGTGGACAACCTAAGCGAGAATATCAAGCGCGGACATCGCAACAAAGTGAAGGAAGGCATATGGCCTCAAATGTCGCCACTTGGTTATGTGAACAAAAATAAACGAATTGTGCCTGATGAGAATATCGCCCCTCTAATCAAGAAAACATTTGAGGCCTATGCAACTGGAAACTTCACTTTGCGGGAACTTCGCGACAAATTTAACGCACTTGGATTGAAGCGAAAAAGCGGAAAGGAACTTGCGGTGTCGAATTATCAAAAACTTTTGAAAAATCCAATTTACACAGGTTTGATGTTGTATAACGGTGAAATACACGAGGGCAAACACGAACCGATTATCACAAAGAAACTTTTTGATTCTGTTCAGGAAGTGATGATGAGAAAATCTAAGCCGAAATCTCGCGGACTGAAACCATATCTGTATCGCGGATTTTTCCGTTGTGGAGAATGTGGTTGCTTTATCACTACTGAAACTCAAAAAGGTCATAACTATTTACGATGTACCAAACGGAAAAATCCTTGTTCACAAAAGTATACTCGCGAAGAAATCATCACTTCCGAAATTCAAAAGGAAATCAAAAAAGTTTCTTTGCCAGACGATTGGGCTAAATGGATGTTAGCGGAAAACGAAAAGGACAAGTTGGTGGAAGCCCAATCGTCTACGCTTTTTGCGGATTCTACAAAAGCCGAAATTTCTCTTTTGGATTCCAAGATTGAGAAGCTGATGAACGCATATTTAGAGAACGCACTTTCACTAGAGGAATATCGGGACGCTAAAAGTGCATTAGTGAATCAAAAACAGCTTCTCAAAGAGAAATTATCGGCTTTTGAGCAAAAAGCGAATAATCGGTTCGAACTTACCGAAAAGTTTTTGAAATACAATATGGAATTGGCAAACGAGGGAACAAATGAAGAAAAACTTCATTTGTTCAAAAAAGTCGGTTCGAACTTTCAAATTAAGGATCGAACCGTACTTTTTGAGCCACGCGGAGCGTGGAAAAACCTTTTGGATTCAGGAATTTTTGGCGGGAATGTGTTTGTGCCGCGCCTGCGGCGCGACCCCATTTCGGCTTCCGATTCGGATTTTCAATTTTGGCGGAGTATCGCGGATGATGTCAGAACTGAAATCGTCCATTATTTATCCACCAAAGTGGTTAAATAATACCATTTTTACTGGGTTTTTGTCAATGTTAAGCCAAAAATACTATTCTTTTTTCTTGGGAGCAACATTAAGAAGCAAAAAGGCACTTAAAAAAACAAAAGCACTAAAAGTCCACATTTTTTTGAATTCTAAATCATAAATACTTTTCATCAATTCTCTATATGTAGCCTCTTTTTCAAATGATGTTGAATCCTTATCTATTGTGTAGTTTCTAAAAAAATCTTCTGTTGCTTCGGCATTTTTGATGTAATGTCCATAAATACCATAAGTATTTACTGTGCTAGTCCATTTGAAAATACAAAAAGAGGATACAAGAAAAATAGCTATAAAAACAATCAAAGCTCGAATATGGTCTTTTATCTCTCGCCATTTTCCTTTTGATAGTAGTAAGCCCAACCAAATAGTAAATATAGGTAAAGCAATGAGAGAAAATTTTATAAAAAATCTTAAAAACCACAATCGGACTGGTATTTCGTTGCCACTCATCAACAAATATGGTATTAGCAAAGAGCTACCAACTCCGACAATAAACATGATTGACAGTATCCACAAATTTATTTTTTTCATATACAAAGGATTAAGTCGTTTTTATTTACAAATAATAAACAAAAAATATATTCCTAATATAGTATATAGACAACCAAATATCCACGGAATTAAAAGCTCTATATGAGAAAATGGATAATATTTTTTGTAATCTTTACCTTTACCTAAAATTTCCCATTCATATTTGTATAGTGATAATGGTAAAGTTTCTTCAATTTCGTGGATAACGACAAATTTAGCGGTGTTTAGCTGTTTGTAGGATCTTAACAAATAACCAAAGACAAGACATATAATAATTCCGAGAAGTGCCAACAAAACTTTAATCCATACAACATTTTCAAAAAATTTAATTTGAAAAGATAGCCCTATGACAGATATTAAAGCTGTATTTATCGTAATAAAATAGTTATTTGCATGTTGTCGTTTTTCGCTTATTTTTTCCACACTTTCTATGTATAGTTTATATTGCTCAAAAAGATGATTTTTATAATCATCTCCATAATCATTTTTACTTTGGGCAAATAAATTACTCATAGAGTTACCTACCACCATTTACCAAGCTTTTAACATTATCCCAAGTCCAAACATAATATCCTTCAAGACCGTCCGGACGAGGACATTTTTTATCTTTGTAGCCTTTCAATCCTACTACTGGAATTTTAGCCTCTTTCGCCATTTCTATTTCAGCCTTAACACCACTACAAGTGGATGTTTTTTCTCCCACCATTACAATCATTAAATCACATCTTTTAATTTTTGAAAGGCATTTCTCTTTCCATTCACTTTGATTCCATGGTTCTTTTACTGACCAATCTTCCATATCAAATGGTGATCCCTCGTTTTTTGCTTGGCCAATGAGTGATGTTCTTAAAAATTCGTCATTATCAAAGTCAAAGCTAATAAAAACTTTCTTTTTCTTGTTGGCGGATGTTGGGGGAAAATAAATCATACCATTACTTTTTATTAAATACTCATTAGATAATGAACAACTTTTGAAATAAAAATTTCGTAATCGTTAAGAATTATCGCTTCACCAAATTCACCGGCGATACTACTTGAAACCTGTATAGGCATATCAGCTCTTCTGTTTAGATAATATTCAGTATATTGAGCTCGCGTTTTTATTTCCTCTTTATTACATTCCGGTAACTTAATTAAAAATAACAATGTCTTAATAGGAGTATGAAGATAAACATCAACATTATCTCTAGATAAAATAATATATTTATCTACATTGTGATTTGTAATTTTTTCCCATTTTTGGATGTTGCCCTTATTATCATAATACGGCATTTCTTCCGGAATTATTAAAATTTGAAAATATTTTTTATTATTAGCTCTTATATTTGCTGTTTCACCCAGCATGTTCTCAAAATAATTGTTAGAATTTTGAGAATAGTTATTCATAACAAATTTTAGTCCAATTCCAGCAATGTCCTCTGCATCTTTTGAAATTAAAATATCAACTTTCTTATCAACATACCGACCATCTAGCGTGCCTTCTTTATTATCATTTATACCCAAAGATTTAATAGAGTAGTGTTCTCCCAATCTATCACTGATGTCATGAGCAACTTTTCCGTGTAACACTTTTAGTTTTTCGTTGCTTCTTGCTGATGTTTCTAAGAATCTTACAAAAGAACTAGCGACTAGCTGTAAAAATTGTTGATTGTTCATAATGATTTGTTTTAAGTGTAAATGCAAGAAATTTTTGTAAATCAGCAGAGGAAAATGTGTAATATCCACCGCTTTTATAATTTTTTAATAATTTTAAATATTTAATGAAGTTTTCATTTTTAATTGCACGTTCTACTTCTGCAAAAGTAAAATCAGTTAATATGTATAGACCACTATACACCCCTTTACCAGCAGGAACGAGTTTTAGTTTTATGCTATTTATATCCTTTATTATAGTATTTATAGCTATTTTGTCTTTAAAAACGTCTTTCAGTGCTTGTGTTCGGCCAAATAAATACCACAGACCGTCTTTGCTCAAACTTCTTTTTTCTAATAAACTCTTTTTTTCTAATAAATAATTATATACATCAGGTGACTTTTTTATTTCAGAAATATCTATCCGCTGACCTAAATCATTATAAGGAAATATACACTTGTGCCATTTACCATTTGAGGCCTTCAAAATATCTATTGTTAAATGATCAAAATTAAAATCTCCTATAAATATACTGTCACTTAGCGTAGCAAAACCATTTTTTACAGAAATTTTTTTAGATATGTTTTTATTATAATTTTCAATTTCTTGAAGTAACAAAAGATTTTGTTTTTTTGAAATAAAAATGTTTTCATTTATAAAGATGTCTGAATAATCTAGTTTTTCAATAAATTCCGGAACTTTTTTTATTTCATCATAATTGTAATACTCTATAAAATCACTTTTTTTATCTGCCTCAAACAAAGTAATCATTGTATATGTGGTTGCGGTAAATGGCTGAAAATGTTCAAGGTCAACAATTTTATTTAAGTTTTTATTTTTTAATATATATTTTCTAAAATTCAACCCTGCTTTGCTTCTCAAACATGAACTCGGTGTGATCAAGCACATCTTTCCATGATTATTTAACATTTTTAATCCTATTTCAAAAAAGACTATATATAAATCTGTCATCCCATTTTCACTAAATTGAAATTTTTTAACGTCATCATAGCTCCCTGCTAAATTATGGACTCTGACATAAGGTGGATTTCCAACGACATAATCCATCTGACTATTGTATTTGTTTACTGTTAATGTGTTAGCACAAAATATATCCCAATTTAAATTGTCTATTCCATATTTTTTAACTTCTTCGTCTAGTGTTGCTCGGCATTTTTTTAACTCACTTTCATCAATTTCAATTCCGTGTATATATGTCTCTAAATGTTTTTTTAATAAATCATTTTTATTTTTTCCATATTTTTTAATAAAAACATCACAATATCTTTTGACTATTTCTAATAAAAAAGCACCGTCTCCGCAACTATTATCTATAATATTTTTTTCTAAAATATCATTTTTATAACTTGCTAAGTCTAAAATATTATTAACAATAAAAACCGGTGTGTATATACGCCCATTATTTTTAATGTCATTGTTTTTCGGTTCGTTTTTCTTCATAAGATATACGCTTATTTTACTCTTTTTGTAATCATCTGTCCACACTTAATGCTTGTTTGCCATTCGGTTTAACTTCGGGTATAATTATACCATATGAATAACTTAACGCAAAGACAAAAGGAAATTTTGGAGTTTGTGTCTGGGTATATTAAAGAAAAAGGGATGTCCCCTTCGTATGATGAGATAAGGGACAAATTTGGATTATCCGCCCTTTCTACTGTCCATGAGCATATTACCGAGCTTGTGGAAAAAGGTTTTTTACGCCGTGACGAACGAAAAGAGCGAGGGTTGTATCTTCCAGCCAAACGCCAACAGTATATTGAAGTGCCTTTGGTCGGGGCAATTGCTTGTGGACAGCCGATTGAAGCCATAGAAATGCCGGATGAATTTATCCGTGTTGCCCGTGAAGATTCCCTGCGGGGCAATATTTACGCACTAAAAGCCAAAGGCGACTCAATGATCCGAGAGGGTATTTTTGACGGCGATCTAATCATAGTCAAAAAACAAAGCACCGCGGAAAATGGCGATACAGTTGTGGCGGTTATAGACGACAACCAAGCAACCCTAAAAAAATACTTTCAAGAAAAGGAAAAAATACGATTACAACCAGCCAATCCGGAGTTTGCCCCCATTTATCGAACGGAGGTTGAGATAAGGGGTGTAGTGGTGAAAATAATCAGAAACCTCAAATAATTATGAGCGATACTCCCTCGCACCAAATACACACCCTTTTTTTTCAACCGCATGAAAATTTTTGTTCACAAGATAAAAGACAAAATGCTCGAGTTTACGAAGCTGTTTTGTATTGAAACAAATATTTTTCAGCGTTTTGTCATTGTGTATAAATACTTCAAATTTTTAAACACCGAACCGATAGTCAAAGATGTTTTACAAAAGATTTTTGACGATACAGCCAAGATCATTGGCGAGCCGGAGGAAAACATGGACGAGGACAAGTTTTTGAAAGTTAAGGGCGACGCTCTTTTTTCCCGTGAGTTTTGGGTTTACTATACGAATTTGGAAGTTATTCACGGGAAAATGAAAAAACTTCAAAAGTGCCATTTAACAGATAAAAACGAGCTTGAACAGTTGTCTAAACTGTTTTCCAAGCCCTACTCCAAAAAAATGCTTGAGTTGTCTTTGGAGGTGATAAACAGCGAAGTTTTTAATCGGCTTGACCAAGAGGTTTTTTGCGAGGACGACGAACATGACGGCGAAACCTACTTTGACGACGAAAAAAGCATTTTGTATGTCAAAGGCGAAAAGGTTATCATTAACCTGCAAGACAAGATAACTAACGCCCATAAAGTGCTACACCACATTTTTATTACCAATAAAGGCAACTTAAAAGACGACTTCTATTTTGCCGAGATTGCCGAGGACGAATTTCAAGAGCTTGATTACAAAGCCAATCCGGACAACTGGAAACGATACCGCCGAACCTGCGAGTATATCAACGACAAGATTGAGGAACAGACAAAAAATTCCATAAAAGATTTTATGATTTTCAATTCCGGCAGAAAAGCAAAAGTAAAAGTCAATCAAAAATACATCTAAATTGCACAAAAGTTTGAGCCAAAAAGTCCCTTAAAATGGGGCTTTTTTGTTTTGCACAAAAATATTCCGGGGAACTTTTGTGAACCCCGATTCTTTATCATACAAGCACGCAAACAAGAAAGGTCGATTTGCGAAACTTAATTCATAAAGAAAGAAAACAAATATGTATAAATTAACAGGAATCCTCAAAAAAGAGGAAGTACGGGAATACACCCGCAAAAGCGGAGAGCAAGGAAAAAGCCGAACATTATTTATTGAGCCGGAGGGAACAATCTATCCGGTAAAGGTCAATGTCAGCGACATGGACTTAAAAGTCGGCAAAATTGGCGAAAAAGTAACTTTGGATGTCGCCATTTTCCCTTACCACATCCAAAACAAGCAGAGAGAACGGGCTTTCATGGATATTTATATCCCTAATAAAAAATAATTATGGACTTCATTACCACAGCTTCTACGACATACGCCCTCACTCCCGAAGCGTTGGATCTGATAAATTTTTTCAGCCAACTTATCACAGCTTCATTCGGGATATTATTCGGGTTGCTTGCGGTGGTGATTGTTCTAATTATTTTCAAACCTTGATATGGCCGGACTAATTAACAATATATTTTCCGGACTGGGTTTGAGCCTTGTTTTCCCATTGGTCTTATTCATTATTTTAAGCATATTTCTAGCGATTATTAACTCGGGCAAATAGTATGTGTTCCATATATATCTTACTAAACAATTCGTGCTACCTAGATGACTTCCAAATAATTGGAGGGGTCTTTGCTAAAGCGATTGTTCTTGGTTTGATCCTTGGAACAGTGGTCGGCGTGCTATTGTTATTCGTTAAGAAAATTAACCATTAAGACTATGTTGAAAACAATCAAAAGTCTTATTTCTGGAACTAAAGCGAAAGTGGCCGCTTTGTCCCTTGCCGTAATGGGCGGGGTCTTGGCCGCTTCCAACGCCTTTGCGGCCGTTGACGCTGATGTGGCCTCCACCACCTCTGGTGTAGTAACCACGATGAAAGAAAATATTGTCGGTGTAATAACTGCCAATATCTCAAACATCGTGATTGTGGGTGTCATCATCTTCTCAATCGGTTTCGTTTGGAAGTTGGCTCGCAGGTTCATGAAATAGGAAATGCCGGCGGGGGCTGGCGATCATGTTGCCAAGCCCCCGCTAACGGCTTAACGATTATTAGCTATATGTATGTCAAAAATTTTATTTTATGTTGAAAAGATTAAACACAATAAAAGTGCTGACTGTCTTTGCTCTGACTGCTGTCGGTATACTGTTTTCTGCCGGCCACGCAAAGGCAACCGATCCGCCAACCGGCGATGTCGTTCAGTTTGCCCCAGTATCCAACTGGTACACATGGTTTATCCGAAACCTAAACGAAACAGGACACGGTCAAAAATTTCTGACGGGAGCAGGCACGCAAGCAATAAGCACGGTAGGATTTAAGCTTTGCCGTTTAGGAACAATCACAAAGCCAAAAACTTTGACTTTATGTTCATCGGCGACTAATGGCTGGTATGCGGGCTGTCAAACTCCGCTCGGTTCAAGAACTTTTACGGCAAACGAATTAAATACACTTATAAATTACGACGCAAATTGCGGTGCGAACAATGAGGGTGGAGCAAGCGAGGGTTTGTATTACAAGTGGGCTTACTTTACTTTTACCTCTCCAATTACAGTTTCACCAAACACAAGCTACTTCATAATGTTAAACAGTGCGAGCAGTGCCGACAACGAATCAAGCGATTTGTTGCGAACGATGTATAACAATTCAAATTATTTAGGTTCAAGCGAAAATTACACTAACGGGCAAGCATATTATTACAAAGGTTCAACAAGATACACTACCGGCGAATCAACCGATTTATTATTTAAGATTTTTAGTGCCGACCCGATAACGATCCCGTTTGAAATTACATCGCCGTTAGATAACGACCCCGCAGAAGTTGACACTTGGGTAACTGTAACCGGAACTTGTCCGACAAACGGAGTAAATAGAATTGGTTTTGGCAACGATTGCCTCGGCTTTGATGATATTCAATATAACATTTCTTGCACAAGCAACACTTTTTCCGGTCAATTCTTTTATGACGGACAAGGCGACAAAAGATTGATAGCACGAGAAATTGACAGCGTGTCCGGCGATTGTGCTGACTACGACGATTTAATGGATTATAAAACCTTGCGAACGATAGAAATTATTGAGGGCTATCCCGATGATTGGTATTTTAATTTTGATTATTACGACGATTACGACATCAAAATAAAATCTCCACATTTTGATACTGCCTTGACGCTTCCGGCGGGTTCAACATCAGCAAACTTCACTTTCGGATTTATTTATCCGACATCATCAACATTAAGCAACTTAAATTTTCACATCAAGCAATATGACAGCAACGGAGTTTTACTTGACGAAAATTATCACAACAAAGATTTAGACGAAATGGTGGACACTTGGAATTACACGATCAGCTTGACCGCTTCCTCAACTCAAGCCCTCCATTATGTTGTTCAACTAACTTACAACAGCGAAATGAAACGGCAATATCCATTCGGGATATTTGTGTCCGACCTCGACTTCTCTTACAACCCCGATGATTACGATTACTTTTTCCCACGATTAAAAACAATGCTCCGAAGCAAAATTATATTCAATTATTATTTTGCTTTTCACGACGGGTTTTACGATATGTTCAACGCCGACTACACGAGTGCCGGAGCAAACGATTTGGATATTACATTCAAAACAATGTCCGCCAACGGACAATACAACCTTGATATGAAAATATTTTCAGCTAGCGATAGCCGGGTGAAAAGTTTTACTACGGGCATGCGTCCCTACATCACGGCGGTATTGTGGCTTGTGTTTGCGACTTATGTAATATTCCGCATTACTCATTTATTCAGCGACAACGAATAATTTTATGTTTGATTTTATAGAAACAATCCTCGTAAAAGTATTTTCGCTATTGCCCGACGCTAACCCCGACAATTCGGTGATCACGGCGGTCAACAACGCTTTTGCGGTGATGAATCCGACATTTGCGAAAATAAACTTGGTATTTCCGATACACACCTTGTTCAAAATCCTGTTAATGGTTTTGTTCGTGGAAATGACTTTGTTCTTGATTACGCTTGTTCTCAAAATGGTTACATTCTTTAAGCCATAAAATTATGATTACCATTATCACCGGAAAACCCGGAGCGGGAAAAACTTTGTTTATGACTTTCAAAGCATTGGAAATGTTTTTGAAAGGTTATGACATTCACGCTAACTGGAAACTGGATTTTTCGCCGTATGTGGAAAAAAAGAAAATTAAAAAAGAAAAACTGGGTAAAGTTTTCTTTTGGTCGGAAATTCCGGAATTACTGCACATCAAAGGCGGTCAGATATTCATTGACGAAGCCCAAGGGTATTTTGATTCAAGGGAGTGGCTAGAAATGCCACCCTCGGCAAAACAAAAGTTTTCAGCACACCGGCACGATGTAAAAAAAGATGATGACGGAAATATTATACCGCTTGATGTTTGGGCGGGCGTTCAACACATGAGCAACATTGATAAACGCATTAGAGATTTAGGACAGCATTTTATTGAAGTCAAAAATTTGTTTGGTCTTTTCTTTATGGCCTCATACTTTGAACTGCACGATCTCAAAGACGACAACACTAAACGAGTGGCGATTAAAAGAAAAATATTTTTGTTCAATAAATTAAAAGCGGAGTGCTACAACACGCACGAAGCGGTTAATTTTATTGAATATCCCGAATTTCCATACTTTCGGGAATACTCAAAAGAATATTCCAACGATAACACCGGCCTGATTCCGATGTCCGACGATGTTCCTCCTTATCACAAACAGCAAAAAAGGGACAGGATTCGTTAGAACCCCGTCCCTTTATCCGGTTAGGCCATTTTCTCGACCTGCCGGATGTAAAAAAGGTTAATCGTTTTCGGATACTTCCGAACGGTCTTACCTTCTTTGTCTTTCTGCTCGATGACGATAAAAGACTTAATGGCTTTTTCGCCTTTCTTCACTTTATATCCGCTTTCGAGCCAGCGGTTAAAAGTTAAACAATTACTTTTTGGGTCGTAATTGTTCGCCTCGTCTTGACCCCAACGATCAAGAATTTGGTCTTTGACCAATTCGGCAGTAGTTGCCGAACCTGTCCATGTGGAAATAAGTTTTTCCATACTAAATAAATACACGGCCTAAATTACAGTCCGTGGCTGGCCGTTTATTGCCGTATCGGACAAGGCTTTGAAAAATGCGTCTGATAGCTTGCCATAGTCAAGGTGGAGATTTGAAAAATACTACCTTGATTCTGGATAAGCTGACGCTAAAATTAAAAGCCCTGATACGGGAATAAATAGCATTGGATTTTAGGCAATCGTATAACCGGAACGGCAAGCATAATTTTTTTTCGTCCGTCTGCCCGACGGCGAAAAAAATTTGCTTGCGAATGGTAAGCGAAGCAAAACGAAGCTTATATATCTAATCTTGATTATATCCACACATCTAAAGAAAATTGTTATGGCTTTTCCCTACAACATGAAAGTTGTGGTGTCAGGCAAACAGATTGAAGTTTATAAATACACAAAGAATGTCTGGCGGGACTTTGAAAGAACGCAAGCAAGCGTAAAAACTAAACCGGTTAAAGAGCCAAAGCAATTGGACATATTTGAAAAAATAAAACAGCAAAAACAAAAACAGGAATTTTCAGTCCACCGAACACGAACGGAGATTCGCCGACTGATAAATTCCAACCCGCAATTAAACAAATTTATGACTTTGACTTTTGCCGAAAACATCACGGATCTAAAACAAGCTAATTACGAATTTAATAAGTTTGTTTTGAGGTTATCCTACAAATACCCTAATTTTGAATATCTGGCCGTGCCGGAATTTCAACAGCGTGGGGCGGTACATTATCATGTCATTTGTAATTTGCCGTTTGTTCACTACAATGAGATTTTTGAAACTTGGGGACAAGGCAAAATTGATATTAAGCGGGTAACGAATGTAACGAATTTGGGAGCGTATGTCTGCAAGTATTTAGGCAAAGATATGTTTGACGAACGAACATTTGGCAAGAAAAAGTTTTTTCGTTCGCAAACATTATCCGAAGCGATTGAGATTTTGGGTTATTTGGCAAAACTTTTTATTGAAAGATTTTTGTCGCTTTTGACACCGGTGTTTGAAAAAACATTTGAGAGCGAGTGGGTCGGTGAAGTTGAATACAAGGCATACTCCTTGGATTCTTTTCCGTTCGCAAACGGATTTAATAAAATGATGTTACTCCGGCCGATATGATATTTAGCGATGAACAATTAAACAGCTTCATCGCTCTGTATAAGCGTGAATTTGGCGAAGACATAGACCGAGCCGAAGCACAACGGCAAGCGTCGGCTCTTGTTTCGCTCGTAAAGATTACCTATAAACCGATGACAAAGAGTGAATATTTAGGAGTTATCGAGCTTGCCAAATCTTTGGGATATGGTAAAATATAAATGCTTAATCAATTCAATAAACAGACCCGAGAGTTTTGTTATTTTTGTCCCCAAAAAGGGGCGGTTTCTGTCCGACAAAAATTACTCTTTGGGTAATTGAGTTGGTTAAGCCAGAACCGTCCCTTTTTGTATTTAAAAATATGACTATGAAATATTTTGCCTATGTTCGTAAATCAAGCGAGGGCGAGGAACGACAAGCCCTCTCAATCGAAAGCCAAAAAGATAAGGTGATAGAGTTTTTTCATCACCTAGATATTGTTGATATATTGGTCGAAAAGCACTCTGCTTTTAAGCCGTATAACCGACCTGTTTTTGCAGATATGATAAGACGGATAGAACGGGGTGAGGCACAAGGAATTATTGCGTGGCACCCCGACCGATTGAGCCGAAATGAAATTGACGCTTCAACTATTACTTATCTTGTCCGTACCGGCGTTATCCACGATCTAAAATTTGGCTCATACCATTTTGATAATTCGCCCGAGGGTATTATGATGTTGCAGTTGGCTTTGTCGCAGTCGCAATATTTCTCATCCAAACTTGGTAAAGATGTAAAGCGTGGGTTAGAGAAAAAAATATCTATGGGTTGGCGACCGGGCGTTGCCCCCGAGGGTTATTTGAACGATATTAGCGTTGAGAAAGGTTTGCGTACGGTCATTATTGATCCCGTACGCTTTCCGGTTATTCGCAAAGCTTTTGATTTATTTTTAACAGGTACAAAAACCGCCCAAGAAGTTTTGGATATACTCAATAATGAATGGGGTTATACCACAAGACAAAAAAAGAAGTCCGGCGGTGGCAAACTTGCCCGAGCTGTGTGGTATAAAATGCTTAACAGCTCATTTTATGCCGGTGTTATTACTTATGGCGGAAAAGAAACCGAGGGCATACACCAACCACTTATCACGATTGACGAATTTAATCGGATTCAAGAATTGTTGGGATTGCGAGGATGTAAAAAGAAAACCCAAAAGCGAGAATTTACTTTTGGCGGTATGTTTAAGTGTGGAGCATGCCATTCGTCCATTACAGCCGAGCATAAGACGAAATACATCAAGTGTGATAAGGAAGTAAGATCATACGATTATTATCACTGCACGCACAAACGCAAAGATATTGTTTGTCATGAGGGTTCTGTCGTGGAAGAAAAAATCACCAATGAAGTCAGTCAAAAACTGATTAAGCTCGAAATGCACCCTATTTTTCTACAATGGGCGTTGGAGTACCTTGATAGCCAAAAAGGCGTGGAACGGGTCAAGGATAAGCAGGTAGAGGCCACCAAAGAGGTTAAGGCAAAGGAACTGGAAAGTCAGTTGTCCGGTCTTACTATGATGAGAGCAAAGAATTTGCTCGATGATGAGGAATATTTAAAAGAAAAAACAACGATAAAAAATGAGTTGGCAAAAATAGCCCAAACGCCGGACACGCAAGAAAATATTGAGCGTGAAATTGAGCTAACAAAAGAAAAATTTGTTTTCTGTTTTCACGCTTTAGAAAATTTTAATAAAGGCAACCACACTATTAAAAAAGAAGTGCTGGCTGATTTAGGTTCGAACCGAGAAATACAAGGCAAAAAAGTGCTAATCTCACCACATAAATGGCTTTTACCAATTTACAATAACGCTAAAACGCACAATGAGAAATTAGCGAGGTTAGAACCGGATATTTATGGCTATGATTACAGAAAAAGCGACGCACTTGCGTCGCTCAATCTCTCTTGGCGGAGAGAGCGGGATTCGAACCCGCGGTACTCTTTCAAGTACACCGCTTTT
>ERZ724505.559-NODE-559-length-23539-cov-15.185829_pt1 | contig 23539 bp, 37 predicted proteins | sample MGYA00376038_ERZ724505 | MGnify/ENA primary metagenome ERZ724505 (study PRJEB28724, sample SAMN07190884) | wastewater metagenome | isolation source: effluent of sewage treatment plant in Hong Hong | place: Hong Kong | collected 2016-03-17 ...
CAGATTTATTAACAAAAGCTGCTAATATGTTTGGTAAAGGTATCATGATCTATGTTGAGTTAATGTTATAAAAGCACCATTAAAAGCATAATTTGCATGAAGTACCCATTGAAGTTTAAAAACTCTATCGCGCACCATACCCAATCTATTCCAACTAACTACAGTTGCATATTCGCCAATAGAACCTAAAGACTGTTCAAGAGGAAATGAAAATGTTCTGCCTCTATTATCCGACCAACTTAACGAAATCTGTGGCGGACTTTCTTCATCAATATCTATATGCTCTATAGTACCTGTTTCTATATCAGCATCAAAATTTTTATAACTAATTCTGTTAAAATTATCGTCTAATAAATGCATAAACGTACGCATTCTAATTATTGGAACAGTATCGTCTTGAAACACATTAATATCTAATTTCCATAATTTTCCTGTTTGCCAATCACCTATTAAATTTAATCCATAAACAAACATAGCTGTGTTAATTCTATGTCTATCTAGATTTCCTGTAGTCTCATTAAACCATGCCCATTCATTCCATAAACCGCTTTTTAAATCGAACGCCCAAGTCTTATTAGCTGTAGGAAACGAAAGTATATAAAATATATGATCTGATATTTGAAAAGTAGTTCCTATAGCATCTGCTAAAGTAGAATAAGATTTAAATTCATTAACTATAGCTGGAGTAGAAATTTCATTTAATTGATATTGTGCTGCTAATACAACTATTCCATTGCCTTGTTTATCTTGAGATATAAAAAACGTATTTACATCTTGACTTGCTATTGAAAACTGAGCGGCACAACCATGATCAATATAAGCACCTTGCTGCAATTGAAAATAAAAATCTGCCGCACCTGTTCCTATCCAAATTTCAGTAGTTAATTCACCTATTAGCCAAAGTTCTTTATGTGTAGTAGATATACCCACAATGTTGTCGGCCGATCCTGATTTAGCGGCTATATCCAACGGATCAAAAGCGGTGCCTCCCGTAAGCATCGCATATGTAACCATCGAAAGAGATATATAAAACTGATTAGTGTCTGGTCTATTAAATACAAAAAATGTATCTAAGAAAACTACATAATCAGCACCATAGAAAGCAGGATCAATTATTTCGCCAAAAGCATTAGTAGCTAAATCAACAGCCCAGCCTTGTGTGCCATCAACTAAAACTAAAGTTAAACCATTATCAGCCATTATGATTTGAGAAGGTCTATCCGCCACTTGACCAACTAAAGCCAATGCTCCAGCATCAGTAATAAAATAAAGAAATTGGCCTACAACTGTATAGGCTGTTCCTATAGATGTTCGATAAGTGCATCGACTTGCACCTAATGTTCCTGGTGTACCAAATAAAACAGTTCCCGGCATAGGATAAAGAGTTACGGGAACAGGCGCTTGCGGATCATCATTTAATTCGGCATAGTTATTTACCGATCGCTGATTACTAGCGATTATACTTTTGCTGAAATAAGGTTTACCGGCTAGAGAAAGCCGCATTAATAACTTCCGTATCCATCAGGATTATATAAATTAAATCCACCACGTCGCCTAAGTCCGCGAGGCATAACTAATGTGGGTATTTGAGAATTGGCTTTCTTAATTGTATTAAGAGCGACTTTAGCCAATACTCCTGTTTGCGGGGATGGATTTTCAACAGCATACATAGAAATCATTCTAATGGCTAAATTATAATGTATAGCTTCTTCATACTCTTCTGGTAAATCAAATTCATAATCTAAATTTTGATCTAATTCGGTAACGGTATATGTAAAGCCTGATCCTGCGCCGCCTAAATCAACATTAGAAGCAGATAAGACATCACTTACAACGTAATTCTTACCAGGATTAATAATAGCTAATTCTGTTACAGTATTTCCTGAAACAGTTATATTAGCTGTGGCGTCTGTTCCTCTTCCACCTGTAAACGAAACATTTAGATATGTTCCATCAACATAGCCAGCACCGCCAACTATTGTACCATCAGCAATGCCTGTAAAAGCTAATTGTCTTTCGACCAATAAATGACATTCATAAATGCTAGACGGAATAGGCCAAATAAACACGTTACCTAACGGATATGCACCGTCGTAAAAGAAATGATCTGGTAAGCTGTTTAGACTTTTTACAGCTATTCTAATATAATCTTCATAGCTAAATATTTTAATTAAAGGTAAACTAACTGGCGTTTGACCTGTATTTAATTGAACAACATAACCACCTTTAATATCCACAGGTCTTTGAATGTTCCAATATCCACCAGGACCTATTGTGTTTGATCGCTGATCATTTCCAATCATAGAAATGTCAACTAAAGCTGGTACCATCCAACGACGTTTTTGCCATTGCGCAAGCATATTACGCAATAGCTTAAAACAATCATTAATATCTTCTGCTAATGGTGTCTGACCAACACCAAGTACGGTGGCTTCTTTAAGAGCAAGCGTGATAATATCGCGTGCTGTTGTCAATTACCAGCCATCCTTTTCAGTAGATTTTTTCTTGGTTTCTTTTTCTTCTTTTTTATTAAACTTAGCTTCTTCTTCAGCGCTATTAGCTATTCCTATATCTCTTCCGTCTTTATCTTTTATCCATTTAGGATATTCTTTAAATTCATAAACCATCTTATTTCCTTAATAGTAATAAGGGGAAGGTTTCCCTTCCCCTTTCGCTTAGGTTATGAAATTAGATTTTATCAGCAACAACGCAACACCATTCAGGGCGAATATATCGTTGCCCGAATAATACGTCAATACGAGTAGCTAACTGATCACTTCCAGGAAGGTAATCGGTCAGAATGCGCATTGAAATGCCATCGTATTCAGCACGCGCCGCTTCTTCAACTGCCTTGCGAGGTAACACAAGGTCAGCAGTAGCCATCGTGATCGCCTTCTGAGCGTAGGCGATTGACTTACGATAAACTTCACCACTTTTGCTAGCCATAGTAATAGTAGCATTGTTAAGCGGCGAAGCATCAACAGTCTGATACTGAACATCAGCACCAGTAACAGGATCAGCAGGAACAATAGCAGGATAAATGCTAATATTACCAGCACCGCCAGCATAATCAGCGGTTAAAACAAACTGGCGCAAGGTTCCGAGCGATTGTTTAGTAACGCGGTTAACCGCGTTAACAGCAGCAAAAGTAATAATATCGCCTTTCTTCAATGTGCCTGTAGTAGTAACAGTTATTGTTTGACCAGTCTGACTAGCACCTACAACAGTACCAGCGCTAAATGTTCCAGAAGTATGTTTAATGACAGTCTGATCACGGAACCAACGCTCATAACCAAGGCCAGATTTCATTTGACCAGTACGAAACTGAGCAGAAATTTCTGAACTAGGATTAAGCAAGCCCTGCAACGAAGTGGTTGTACGAGCATCAGTTGTCGGATCATTGACAACGCGGCGTGTCATACCATCGGCCGAATTGTCATCAAGAATAGCATTAGCTTGTAAGAATTGCTCAGAAGTAGGACTAATGATATTACCAGCACCATCGACGTTAGAAACGAAGTTGCAAACACCGCCTTCAGATGCAAGCATAACAGTTGCAGCAACCTTACCAGCAAGATTATTTATCATAGGAGCCATAATGATTTCGGAATAATCATCAATGCTCATAGTACGTTCAGCAGTCGTAAACGGAACAGCTACGTTTTTCTGCGAAGTAACTTCAAGCGTAGTATACTGTTCAGTTGTAGACTGAAGCGACATTGCTGGGCCATCAGTCACGACATAATCATTCGGTAAACGAATACGCAAAATTTGACCAATCTTTGCACCATCAATGGCGAAAGACCCATCGTATTGAGTATCCATATTCATAATAAAAAGATTAGAGTTCTTGAAAAGCCTAACGGCTTCTCGTGTGATCATGTCAATAGTAAGAAGAACGTTGCCGGGCATGGTTAAATAATCCCTGAAAAGCGCAATTCGAGCGCAAAAAATTGATTTTACTTGTTGAGATTGCCGTGCTCGATTTCGGCTTACAGAGCTACCAAGGTCTATTTACAGCGGACCTAGACGCCAATCAGTGCCTATGATGCCGACAAAGGGGCCAAATCTGAAAAAGCTATACCCACACTTTAAAACAAAAGTCAACCTATTTCACACGCTGAGCTTCTAATCTTTTTTCAATTCGATCTAAACCGCGATCAAGACGTTCGCTCAAATCTTGTGTGTTTTGTTTAAACTCAGCTTTTAGCTCTTTAATACTTTGTTGAAATTCAGGTTTAGTGACTTGATTTTTAGCAACTTCAATTTGTAACGTTGTAATATCAGAACGATTTTTATTACTTTCTGTATATTGCCAGTTTAAAATAGCTGTAGCCGCTCCTACCATCCCAAATGCAATAGTAGCAGAAGCTATTAACGAACCCCAAGTAACTATAGCTTCCTTGTGATTTTCAGTCATAGTAGGTTTTATCATAACAAATGTTCTTTCTATAAACACACATATAGTTAAAATTAAACATTTTCTTATTAATCCTTATCGCATAGCATTTCGCTTAGCAGCTTGACGTTCTGCAACTTGACGATTGCGCTGCTCAATCCATTCTTTATCGTTTTTGGTTTTTGTGTCGAATGGATCAAAAGCAGATTTAACATTACCACCGCCAACAGGTTCAATAGGAGGCGGTACTTTAGAAATAGGTTTAGCTTTCTTTTCAATTAATTTATTTGAAATCTTTGCTAATCTCGCTGCCATCTTACCGGGAGAAAACTTATATATTTCCTCAGCTTCGTCTACATTATCAGTCAAGTAATTAAGAACAGCACCGCCGTTATCCAATTCATCTAATATACCAATCATATGACCAGGAATATTACCAATATCTTCAGCCATTGCCCACACTTTTTTGTCAAAGGTCTTGTCAACAGCTAAAGCTTCTTTATTCAGTTTATTACAAGCCGCTTCAAATTCTTTTTTAGTTAACTCTTCAGCAGCAATCTGCTTAGCTCGCTTATTAATGTCTTCTTCAGTTAAAGGCACTTCACCTTCAGCTTGCTTAGCTTCAAGCTGAGATTTAGCGCTTTCCAATTCTTTTTGAAGTTCTTTATTTACACCATTGTACTTATCCAACCGCTTCTGAAGTCTTGCAATTGTTTTTTCGAGCTTTTCGATGCTCTTAGCTTCTTTTTCAGTTTCTTTATTTTCACCTTCAGTTTCTTCTTTTTCATTTGTATTTTCCTCTTCTTCATTCTGTTCTTTTGCTTCTATATTCTCTTCTTCATTCTCACTTTCATTTTCTTTTTCAACAGTCTCTTCTTCTGCTGCTTTACTAACAGTAACAGCAATCTTTTCACGTTCTAATTCAACGGCTGATTTCTTATTTTCTTCAGTCATGACCAATTTCTCTTTTCTTCAATTCTGCTGCTATTTCTTCTCGTAAAGCTACAAAAGACGGATTAACTGTAGGCATGTTATTGCCTACTCGTTTTAGAAATCTAGGATCGCTAGTTTTACTATCGTAAAACGACATCATTTCTATTAGTTTAGAATTAGCGCTAATTAATTCATCATCTGTTAAATTAGCTATTTCTTTATCTTGCCATTTCATTTTACTTTACTCAAAGCTTGAATTTGTTCTTGAGCTAACGCTTTTACATCTTTCATAAGACTTTTATCTTTTCTGTGACATTCAGCGCGTTGCAAGTCTCTTAAAGCATCTTCTGCCCTATAACGACGTTCTCTAGCTTCACTTTCTTTTTTCTCAGAAGGAGAAGGTTTATAAGGTTTATCAACAGCAACTGGCATTGAAGTGCTAGCGACAGGAAGCTTATTTTTCTTAGCCATCAGTTTAAACCTTTTATATTAATAACTTTTCGCTTTTCCATTTGATCAGATAATTCTAATGCTTTTTTAACATCAATGTTAGGTAATACTGCACATAATTCAGGATCGTTATGACGCTCTATTAGAGCGGTATAAATCATATCTTTCTGATCTTTAGGAATATCATTACGTCCTAACATTGATAATAAATGCTCTATTGCTTTTGGAATAAACTTGTTTAAATTGGCACGTGCGTAATCTCTTGCGGATGTATGTTTACTAGTTAATCCTTGACTTTTGCCAATTTCATACCATACAGCAGCCATTTCCAATGCTGTAGTTTCAATTATAACGCTTTCAGGCGTTGAAATTTTTTTAGACATTATGCCATAAATCCAGTCTATTTTTTCTATAATATCTCAAGTAGGTATTTTTAATAATCTTACAATCATCGCATCTACATTTAGAACCATGAGGCCACTTATCTTCTTTTTTATTTCGTGATTTCCCTAAATTAGACATTTTTATCTTCTCTTTTGTTTCTTCAGAACGAGGTTTTCCTAATTTAGATAATCTTGTCTTTTCTACTTCTTCTTTTGATTTTATTCTACCTCTCATTTTTTCTTTAGCTTCTTCTGTATGCCTAAAACCTTTCATAAAATTAGAATGTATAACTTTTCTTTCTTCTGTCCATTTAGTTCCTAATGCGCTTCCTGCTGTTTTAAATAAATTATAACCAATATCTCTTTCATAACACTTAGTCCAATCTAACCAACCTTGCTCTTTTTTTAACAAATCGTTCTTATCACAATATTCTAATACTCGAAATTCAAAAGCATCTTCTCCGTATTTATTCCAAGCAGATTGAAGATATTTATTTTTATGCTTATCTTGTCTTAAACAATATTTATGGGTGTTCCAACGATCGTAAAAATAAACAGCACTGCCAATATAAAATTTATTATTAACAGTATTTAATATTTGATATATTCCGGATTTTTTCATTATAATTTCCAACTATTCATAAACTTTTGACTAGCTGCTTGCATAACTTCATCTGCTTCACGCTTCTTTTTAGCTAACAATTCAATAATATTTTCTCGCTGTTCTTCTGTTAACTCTTCTTCGTTTGTAGGCAAAGATAAAGCCGCTCGCATAGAAAAATCAGCACAAATAAGAAAACCTAATGCAATATGCTCGCTAGGATTAAGTTGCATAGATTGCATCAAACTAACAGCATCATCAATCAAAGGACTAACTTGCTCTAAACATTTAATTAATTTATCAGACATTATTTTCACCTTTATTATTATGTATTTTTTCTAAATATCTTTTAGTTATTACTGGTTGTACGTATTCATCAAAATATCGCTTATATTCTTCAGAATTAGTAGTTTCTCTAGGAGAATATGCGCCAACAAAAGGTTTAGTTAAATAACTAATCATTTTTTAAATTTCCGCAAAAGGATTTCCAGCGATAGGAACAAGCTTGAATTGTTGCTGCGCTTTAATAGGCAACATATAATCATATTCAAGCATAGGTTTACTAAATAAATTCATAGCTTGTTTAAATTGTTGAGCATTTTGATAAGATTGTCTAGCATTAATATTATTAGCTATAGCTTGTGAAGCAGGAGTAACACCGCTAGCTTGATCGTTAGGTAATGTTAAAGAATTATTAGTCCAACCTAATTCAGCTTTACGTCTTGATACTAATCCAGGCGATACTTCCCCTCCTGCTTTATTATAAGATAAAAATAATTTACTTGCTGTATCCCAATCACCTTTCTTTACAGCTTGACCTAACCCAGAATTTATCCAACCAGGACCAGCATTGAAAGTCAATGAAGTTAAAGCATTACGTTGACCAGGAGTTAAATTAACACCAAGACTGTCAACATATTTTCTAGCAGAAGTCAATTCAGAATTTAATCTTTTCTCTGCTGTAACCTGATCTATTCTTTCGTTAGGATCATTAGTTTTAGTACCATAACCAGAACTATATTGTTTATAGTCCCATCCTGGAACTGCTGTAAAACCTTCAAATTTTTTTACAGCATCAACTAAATAAGGGTCCAATGGATCATCTGTAGGTAAAGGCATTTATTCCGCTGATCCTGTTACAATAACACGCACTGAGCCTGGAGGAGAAATTACAATACTAATAGTAGGAGGTACTAATGGTATAATAGGTTCAATAGGAACATCTTCTTTAGTTTCTCTAATAGGTTGAATAGTATTATCCAACTCCATTAAAGTCTTTAATATAGCTGCACAACCTAACTGCTGATCAACTGCGCTAGGCGACCATACACCATCAGAAACATATTTACCGCTAGTGTATTGATTTGACGCTGCCCACACATATGCGCTCGGTACACCGTGATTAAAGTAGCCCCAACCGTTATATTTCTCCCAATAATAAATAATTTTTTCTAATCGCCAATCTATTACCTTAGTTAATCCTACATCTTCTAACGCAATTAAAGCTGCTCGCTCCCAAGCATCTTCACCATAATAAGGACCTTGGCCTTTTGGAACGTGAGTTGAAACTTGCCCTAGAGGATCACCTTGAGCAAGTTGTGTTGTAAAATCAGCAGTGCTTTCACGCTGATGAATACAAGCTATCATATACCAAGGGACTTTAGTTTTAGCTTCAACTGCTAAATATTTATCTTTATAACTAAGTAAACGATTAGCAGTTTTGCGTGTCTCGCTTAGCCGCGTTCGCTCCATATTATCCCATTGCTCGGCATAAACAGGCCACCTTGATCCGTAGGTTGGAGCACTCATTGCTTCTTTGTTCCACCAGTGGCGTTATTGTCTTTAGCAAATAACAAACCTAAACCAGCAGCTACGCCAGCAGCAATAGGAACATACTGAGGCGGTAAAACAGGAATTAGCTGATTAATGATAGGAATAGCCATAGTAGCAAAACCAGCTAAAGAAGTTTTCCAATTTAACATAATCTATCCTTTCTAAAATTCAGGAGTGAAATTAACTTTCGTCAAATGAACTGGTCTGCCTTCAAACTTTCTCTCAGGAGGCGTATAGTCAAGAGGTAAATTACGTATTTTTTGCTGTTCTAGCAAATCTTTTATCTCGTCTCGTTTCATCATTTCGTCAGGCACACGATCGCGCCAGCGCTCATCGAAAGTAGGTTCTTCGGGAGGCGGAACGTGAGGTATTCCGCCAGTAAACAAAGGAAAGCCTTTCTCCGAAACAGCTTTCTTTAATTCAGGAGTTAGTTTGAGAACGTGAACAGGTTCTTTAGGTTGTATATCGCCTAAAATATATTGATAAAAAGGACCATAACCATCAGCTTCTAATTCTTTTAATTCTTTTACAGATGTAACTAAATGTTCTCCTGATCTGCTAACAGCATAAATTTTACCACCTTTGTTTAAAACATTTTCTGCTTTCGATCTATTTTCAAAAGGTTCATTTAAAGAAGCATCGTGATTAGTATTTAAATCTTTCGTCTCAACCTTTACACCATACTTCTTAGCTAATGCGTTAGCCTTATCAACCATCATTTTATCATAAAAGGCTTTCATGCCTTCGCCGCCGACTTTAAGATCAGCGCCTTCTAATAAATGTTGTCCTGTTTTATCAGGTTTAGTTTTAAATAACTTTTCAGCAGCTTCTTTACCTATATAATCAGATACTTTTTCTTTAGGAACAACTTCGTCTATAATCGTTCTTCCATTATGATCTAATGCTGTTAAAGTATTAGTTTTATTCTGATAATGTAATTCATCAATATGCTTACTCAAATCATACCTAGCCGCCTGCGCCTCTCCTGGTGTCCAAGAAATAGCATCATAACCATTTCTAACAGCTTCGTTGATAGTTCGTTTTAATGCTAATTCATCCCATGTTTTCTTGAATGGTGCGTTGGGAACGCGATTTTCATTATTAGGAAGAGACCTATTATATTCATCTCTTAATCTAACATAATCATGTTGATTTTCTAACCATTGTGCATTTTCCATTCCATCTAAACCAGAAGGAGCTTTATTTTCAATTTCTTTCATTTTGTTCTTAATAACACTTCTATCCATAATATCTTTTTCTATATACCCCTGCTTCCTACCAGCTTGATGCCAGTCGCTTTGTATCTCTTCAATATGCAAAGACTTACCAACATCAGGTATGTTGCGATCATTCATTCGAATATGAGCTAATACGTTAGGTTCTTCCCAATGTGAAGAACGAAATTCAGGTATTTTATTATCTTTAATTCTTTCAATATAAAAATTATCTACTATATTTTGATCCCTAAAAGATAAATCTTTATAATCATTTGTATAACCAATTTCTTTAGCGATGTTATTTTTAGTTTTTAAACTAGTATCAGGTAACGTCAACAATAACTCTCGATAATTCTCACCACCAGGAAGTTGATAGGATTGATATTTAGGCTGACCTGATGTAGAGCCTGTTTCTTCATTAATCCCTTCCCACGCTCTACCTATTCTTTCCGCTTCTGCCCAATTTCCAGCCGCTTCAGCACGATCAATTGCTATTTGCCATTCGTTTCCTTGATAATTATAAGGAGAAGATTGTTTTTTCCAAACCTCGTTAAACTGCACTTTATTCTCAGCAATATGTTGCTCTAGCTGTTGCTTAGTTATCTTACCTTCAGGTAAGTTGCCGACTGTCCACTCTAATTCTTCTGGTTTAACTCCAGGCTGATTTTTAAGATACGATAACCATTGCTCTTTACTAGCAGCATTTTGCTTAGAAGCTTTTACTGCATTTTCGACATTAGAATAAAACATTGGTGCTTTTTCTAAAGCAGACAATGGAGCACCTACTTTGCCGCTTTCAGCAGCAGCTATATTACCCACACTTGCTGTTCCCGGCTTTGCAAACATTGTTGTTCCCATTTGCATACCAGCAACGTCTTGCGCTCGTTCGATTAATGGATCAAGCGGCTGTTCAGGCACAGCAGGTAAACCTAACTTCTTTCCTATCCAAGTTTGCGATTCTTGTGAAGGCGGAATATCCGTAAAATCTTCACGTCTTAAACCAGCACCAGATAACACCTTACCTTGCATAACTTCAGCAGGCAAAGTTAATCCACTTCGAACCATCCTTTCGGGCCAAAGCTGATAACGTTCTTCGCCACCTGTTCCTAAAAGTTTATTACCAACTTTAGCAATTCTAGACCAAAAATCAGGTTCTTGGTTAGCAGGTAAAGCTTGTTGATTATCATAACCTGCTGGATACCAATCTTGCGTAACTGGTAAAGCAGGTTGTGTTCCAGTAGGTAACTCTGTTACCTCGTCAGGAATTAAGAAAGGCTGTCCTTGAACATAATGTATTGTAGGCATTAATTAGCCGCCTTCGCGCCACCAAAAATGAACTACAAGGCCACCGAACACAAAACAAACCAACGGACCAAGTAATGGAAATACAGCACTCCAACTCCAAATTGATTGAGATAATGTAACAGTATGAGTATAAATTGCTATACCTTCCATTATTCCAAAACTAACAATAATTAAAAGTATCCATACTCCCCATATCCATTTTTTCATTTAACTAACCTAATCACATTATCAATTTTATGAGTTTTCTTAGTCTTGAGAACTTTTATCTTTTTCTTAGGTTCATATTTCTTAGGTTCTTCTTCCTTAACAAAAGGAATAAATATAAGCCACGGCAACATGCTTGTTACCATGCCAATAGCTATAGCAGGATATATTAAAATCATTTCTTCTTACCGCTCATTTTCTTATCTATTTTTTTATCAGCAGCAGACTTTTCCCATTCTTTCACGCTCATTCCTGCTTTCTTAGCGCCTTTTTTATCAGCATTTTTATCGGCTTTTGAACCTTCCCATTTCTTAGTCATAACTTTTTTCTTTCTATAATGTTAGCAGCTTATGTTATTCATTGCAAATCTACCCTACTATAACCACCATCTTCATTCTGCACATACCAATTCCCGTCTTTAGCACGTCTAGCGCCTTCGACAGGCGGCTGTTCCTCTTCAGATGCCTCACCAGCCTCACCAGAAGGCTCAGGAGCAGCCTCTTGCTCACCAGCCTCACCTTGACCCCCGTTTAAAGTACGCTGTTCCTTGGCGATCTGAGCGGCTGATACTGTGCCCACATTCTCACCGGACCCAGGCTCGCCAGCTTCCAGCATACCACGTACAAGCTGAGCGACAAGAGGTTGAATTTGCTCAATAGAAATACCAGGACCAGAATTACCTAAAGCCGCTAACCGACGTGTTTCGGCTTCATAATCTGCTCGCTGTTGTTCAACAGCAACCTTCTTTTCTTCAAGCAATAATTCTTGTGCTCTAATGTCTAGTTCTCTTTCTTTGCTTACTAACTTCTCGCTTATCTTTGTCAACTGATCATTTAATTGCTGAATTTGAGCAGTGGCTTGGTTCATTGTCTGCTCAACTTCAGGAGGTAATCCATCGCCTGTAATATTAGGCGGAATTACCTTACGCCAGCGTTCAGCTAATATATCTGCTTCTGGGAAATCAGCAACTTTCCAAAGAAGATCACCAGCAATGCTCATAAACTCTTTATTTTGAGCAGCGACTTGAGTCAAAGCATTAAATGCTTCAAGTCGTCTTGTAGCAAACGAAGGTCCGCTATCAGACTGAATATCATACATACCAAACTTAGGATTGAATATAACATCAATCATCTTTTGATTTTTGTAATATTCATCCATAGATTGAGGATTTTTAGGTATTTCTTTATAACCTTCTGGCGCAGTTGGATCAATATTAACATTTAATATTGTTCCATCGCGAGCCAAAATCTGCATAACTCGTTTGGTATCATAAATCTTTGGAATAAGATCAATTAATATTTTACCAGTAAATCTAATAGCAATAGCTTGATTATCAATAAAGTGATAAGTAACTTTATCACCTTGACGCTGGCGAGCGTTGATAGCTACACCAGACTTAGCGTTTTCATTTTCACCAAATTGCGATTGATATTGACCAGTCACCATCATCATTTCATTTTGAGCAATTCTTAATTGCTCAACATAAGCAGGCGAAGCTTGTGGTGCTGCTGGTCTAGCTGGAGGCGGTATAGGTTGTCCATCTTCTCCTATATGATTATATGGAAGATAAGAATGATTAGCTGTATTTGCTGTTTTATAATACTCTTCATAACCTTCAATAGCATCAGCAGGAGCTAGCCAAGGCGACTTAGTTTGCAATGCTCCGTATTCAACATTAGCGCTGGTATTATAATTATATATTTGCTGAGCGTTAATTAATGCTCTAGTGTGTCCTTTTACGTCCCATATTCCATCAATAACTGTTTCTGTTCCAGGTAATCTAACGATCGGGATATATTTACCTAACCAAATATTCTTTTCAATAATTCTATTACCAGCTATTTTATACCATTCTATGTTATTAGTAATTATTTTTCTTTCTTTAGTGGTACCTTCTTTCTTTTGATTATCGTAATATTCTTTTAAATCAGGACCTAAATCACTCAATCTAGTTATTATTTGTTCTCCGTTAGGAGCATTAAATGCAACTAACTTTTCTTCTTTTTCTGTCTTACAATAATATTCACAAACTCGCACATTATCACGAGTAATCCAACCATCTGTACTTGTATTACCTAAAACCGAACTTCCTGCAATTGATGCAAATTCAGGATATTTAGCACGAAATAAATCTTTAGGAACATCTTCAAATATAAATCCATACCTAGCATCTGAACCATCTACTTCATTAATATTAGGATCAAGATAAACCGATCGAGGGTCTTTTATTCGTCTAATAAAAATTTCCTGATCAAAGCTATCATCACTAACATAATCTGTTATAATACGCCAATAACCTATTCCAGCTTGAACTTGCCAAGCAGTAGCGCTATCATAAACATTTTCAGCACTTGAAATATATTCAATATGATAAATTAATTCTTGAAATATTCTAGCACCGTCATAAGATGCTTCTTCGCCAACAGGTCTAATACGAACTCCGGGCTTATTTTGTTTAGCGTCATTAATAACTAAAAGATTATGAACTTGTGTTTTATTAATTGTAAGAATAGGTTTATCTTCTAACTCACGACTTGTTATTATATCGCTATCCCATTGATACTTATTGTGGGTATCGCCATTAGCAAATTTATAATCGTATTCGAATAATACTCGCGCATGCTCTTCCCAATCTTCGCAGATTTTAAAACGCTTTTTAGCTTCGTCTACAATATCTTTTTCTTTATTAGTAGAGGCTTTCGGCTCGCGCCATTTACCCCAATCATCGTTATATGACATTTATTTACTTTCTAATAGCATAAGATTAATAGAAGCTTTTATAAATTCATCAATATTACCATTAATAACATTGTCTAAAGAAAGCTTAGTATTTGTTCTATGATCTATAGCAACATTGCGAGGAAAATGATAAGTTCTAATTCTTTGCTCTGATCCAAATCCAGCACTAGGCGCAGCATCATGACGCGCTTTTCTAACCAAAGCTTTCTTTTCTAAATCAATTGCTGCTAATCGACCACGTAAACGCTTCATAGCTTCACGCATATTTCCTTGCTGTGTGCGTTCACTACAAGCTGTAATAACAATTCCTGTAGGCATATGCTCAATTCGCACTGCTGTTTCGACTTTATTTTTATTTTGTCCGCCGTTTCCGCCGCCATGACGCAAACGAGTTATTTTAATATCAGACATTATCTCATCCAAGCAGAAGTATTAGTTTGCAATTTAATAACTCTACCACTCGAAACTGTTTTAGGTTTTTTGCTAGCAATCTCGGTTTTTAATGATAATGCGAAAGTTTGCCAAGCATCGGCACCATGAGACCAAGGCGTATCATGATCAGGCTCTTTACTAAAATTACCTGTTTCATCATCAACTTTATAACAATATCTTATAAGACATTGCCAACCATCAGCAGTATTTTCTTCATCAAAATTACATAAGGAAAACACTGTTCTAGCCGCATTAATGCCAACTGCTTTTTTAGACGGCCTATTAACAACAATAACCATTTTTGGATATTGAGCGCGAACAAGAGAAGCTATGCTCCGACTAGCTAATGTTTCATTATCAGCATCGTGAGGCAAATAATGCATTCCATAAACATAATTTAAATTTTGAAGATATTCTAAATAATGTTGAATTTTTTCTAAACGATTTTCATAATAATTTATAATATTATATTCCATTCCAACTCTTTGAATGAACCATATAGCAGTTTTATCAGAATGACCTAAATCCCAAAACGTATAAACAGGTCTAGACGGATCATAAGACACTTTACCTCTTCTCCCGTCTAACAAAACTTTTTTTATTTCCTTAGCATAAACAGAACCGTTTAAAACTTGCTTAGTATGACCTTCCCATACATGAAGCCATTCATCTTCATCAGCTACTTTAGCAAGTTCCATTAATCTACGCTGATCAGGCGGAAACCACGGATTATCGTTCCAGTTTACTTTTTTAACTATAGCATATCTTTCTTTTTCACCTTTTTCATTTATAATGTAATCTGGAGCATAATTATCTCGTTTTAATACATATCTTTTATAAGTTTCATCAGTATCTAATTCTGGATTAAATGTAATGATTATTTCTGGTCCTTTTCCAAAAGGTCCGCCCATACCATTAGGGTCATTCTCGTGTCTACCGCGAATAGTAGGCTCTAGTTTATCCCATGATGTTTTTGAAACATTAACTGCTTCTTCAACCCAAGCTATATCAATTCTAGCCATAGATTTAATTTTATTAATATTATATCTAAGACCGGCAAATATAAATTCTGAACCTGTTTTCAAACAAGTTATGGTCTTATCATTAATATTAAAATTATTATTTAAATGCATATCTTCAATTGCATATTGAATTGTTTGATGGACACTTTCAGCAATTGAAGTTTGAAGTTCGCGGAAACAAGCTATTCTTAATTTTTTTTGCAAAGACAATATTATCAAAGCTCTAGCTACGTTTTCTGTTTTTCCTCCATTTCTACCACCATACAAAACTTTCAATCTAGCAGGTTCGATTAATAAAAAACTTAACTTTTCAGGAAACTCCAATACAGGTTGCTCTACTATTGCATTCATATTTCATTTCTTCTTAACTATAATATTTTAAAAATTATAAAGCCATCTGGCAAATCAGTTTGCAGACAAGATTGTTGCAGAATTTGTGAGTATTTCCTATATAATTTTATTTCTACTTGAATATGTATAAGATACTTGTGCCGACAGAACTTTTTTTAAAGCTTCTATTCTACTGGTATCAGGACCGCTATTCGTAAGCGTCGGACACATCCACCCACCTTCGTCATGCTCATTCCATGCATATATAAGTGAAAGCTTAGACGCTACATTTGCATTCGTAAAATTTATTAGTGCTTGTACATGATCAGCTAGTTCATCAGTATCGCTAGGATATTGATAAACAAAAGACAAGCCGACTCCCGGTGACTGCCATCCCTCCCAAGAAACAGGATGGATAATTCTAGGCGTTCTATTCCACCCCAAAACACCTATTGGAATACACTCATATATAGACTGAGTTTTCCAAAATTTCCGAACACTAATGTCTAATTCTTTATATGATGAATAGTTACCTGGCAATTCATACACATAACTTGATATTGCATTTCCGCCGACTGTAGCCCTTAGAGCATCACACGCCCGCGCAGTTGTTCCTCCGCTCACCATCACTACAACATATGGATCGGGCTTTCCTGCCGATGAACTAGCCGATCGCAAAGTCGTTATCGCTGTCGTAGCCAAAGATGAGTTGCCGTCGTCTAGAATAAATATTATTGGCCTTGTGCCGTATTTAAAATAATGACTTTGGTTTATAAGCGAGACAAAAGCAGCAGTATCTAAATTTAGTTCTACAGAAAACCCATTAAACGAATTTATCATACACCACGGAATTAGGTCCTTATATGCGCTTGCTTCGTAAAGGTTCCATCCATTATTCATAGGGGCATCAAATGGATCATATCTCACAAACGCCCAATATGATAGTCCACAATATGCCGCCCATTGTATTTCCTGATCCATCGTAGACTGAGACGGACGGCCTTTTATTGATATTGTGTTATTTCCGGGAACAGAAAACCATGGTGCTCGCCAGTGATATTCGTTAGGGCCTAATGACGCCTCCATCTGTGGGGAGATTGTGGAGGTGTCATACCACGCATCCCACCTAATTGCGCCAACTTTAACTCCGTTCTGATTTCCAAATAAAAATGCATTGCTTGCGCTATTGGTTCCGCCGCATCTTTTGCTCATTTCAGAAAACCAATCTAATAAACCCTTGTGCCCCAGTTCCTCCAGCGCCGCCTGTGAATGTTCCGCCACCTCCGCCGCCACTACCAAACCCTAAAGTCGCATCTGAACCAACAGCGCCTGCTGCTCCACCTGCACCACCCGCTCCCCAAGCCGACGCGCCGCCACCTCCGCCTGAACCGTTTCCAGACCCAGCACCTCCGCCTAAGAATGAATTTGTTCCTCCACTTCCACTCGTGGCCCCTGTATTCCCTCCACCACCTCCGCCGCATCCATATTGCTGGATCGAAGGGCCGCGAAACGCTCCAGAAGTACCAGGCGCTCCTGCGGCACCACCGCTAAGAACCACATTTCCACCTGCGCCGCCAGCGCCGCCCGTACCAGCACTTCCTGCTGATCCAAGCTTGCCTCCGGCAAGAGTTGGCATAGGGGTGTCTGCACCAGATATTGTGGTATCGCCTCCATTACTTCCGTTCGATCCAAGAGCACCACCACCCCCACCGCCACCAATAGTAATGGTAAGAGTATTGCCTCCAGTAACGCTCAACGGAAACCCGATCACAGAATTACCACCACCACCTCCTCCGCCACCCGCAGTATTAGATGAATTCTGCCCACCACCACCTCCTCCGCCGCCGCCGCATCCATCCACGAATACAACATTGACGCCAGATGGAACGCTCCAAGAATTAGCTCCGAGCGTTGTGAACAATACAGATTGCGTTCTTGAGGATTGCGACAACGGCATTTTACGCCTCCCAGGCTGTGAATGCTTGCGCAGTCGTCGCCCCGAATATACTGATCGCTGCGCTAGTAATCATATTAATTGGCATTTCCCAATACGCACCGACAGCAATCTTCAGGCTAGGCTGAGATGCGGCAGCAGTGCCGAATGGGCTGATCCACAAATCTCCGGATGATAAATTTTGCACAATTAATCCGCGTCTGCTAGTATTAGCCGCTGCTAATGTTTGAGCAGTACCACCTAAAGTTATAGTTCCTGATTTATTTGTATAAGACGAAGATAAAACAGAATTATATATAGGTAATGGATTTGCAATACCTACTGGAACAAAACTATTATCAGCTAATTTAATATATAATGCGTTTGTGGACATAATTAATCAACAATCCTAAATAAATAGGCGCTGAAAATCAACGCTGCTAAAGCTAATAATATCTTTTTCATGTTAGAAACCAGTTGAATACCAATAACCAACACCAGAAACAACTTTAACACAAACATATGTAACTAAGCTATCGTCTGCTTGTGATACACCAGTTCCGGTAGCAACATCATCAATTATATCCGATCCTTTACCGAAAACTTGCATAGCATTACCACCATTATTAACAATAGTTACTCGTAAACCAGCATAACCTAATGGTAAAAGAACACTATCTGCTGCACCAGCGACAGTAGTAACTTCACAAATAGCGGCGTTTAACTGAGTGGCATTAGCTTTAGTGCCATCTGCTTGAGCAGTAATGCCAATTTGTGTTGATCCAATAAGATCAGAAAGTTTCTGAACATCGCTTCCATTGAGAAGGCGAGAACCTTTTTGAAAGCTAGGAATAGGAGCAGAAGGTAAAGGCATGTTGATTAATCCTTTCAAGACGTTGCTTAAATTTATGCCTAAGTTACAAAACTAAACCATTTCTCCAATATAGATATTCAGCCATTCCTAACTGATAACTAAACCAAATTCCTATTAACAGAGCAATGACCGCAAACGAGAAAACAAATAGCCGACGAAACAGGAAGATATAAAGCAAAGTCAAAGCAGGAAATAATAACAAATGCGATAATAACGTATTTCTCTTTCTGTTTCGTATGTAGTACCATCGTAAAAAATAAAGCAATTAATATAGCTCCGACTATTCCTAATTCATGCAAAATTTGCAATAAATCATTGTGGGCATAAATAGGTCTACTTACTATATTATAATAGCCGTCTTTAGCAAACGAACTTAGACCATGACCAAACCAAGTAGTATTCTCTAATATATACTGCCAGATGTTAAGTCGATCTTGAATTGTATCTAAGTTCATTCAAAAGCCAAATAACAAATACCATTCCTAATGCCAAAATACTAGCTCTGCTAATATTCATAAAAGAAGGTAATAAACCTGGAATATACCACCAACTTTTATAAACACACAAACCAATTAAAACTAAAGTAGCGGTTTCAGATAATGTATTAGAATTAATAAATAAACCGCCTTTTATTCCAAACAAAATTAACAAACTAGAAACAGTTATACCTAAAGCTAAACCTTGAAATATTTGCTTTAATGTACAAAGATAACAACCTAAAACAAAAGCTTCAAGTAAAATAAACCATTTAACTAATAAGTAAACTGCTTCGCTATCATAATTCCAAGTTAATGACGCCGCTGCATATACAAAGAATAATAAGCCAAAAGCATAGGTAAGCTTAGAGCTAAATAAATCCATCTTGTAGAAGTAGCAGCGCCATTAATCTCAGGAACGTAACAAATAGCTAATCCAAAAGCCCAAAGTTTACGGAACAATTTGGAACCAAGTTGCAGAAGCAGCGCTATAGATCAGCATAATAGGAGCATCGGCTGTAACAGTTGTGGCTGCTGTTGCGGCAATTGTAGTACCAGTGCCAGCGCTCATAGTAAGCAACGTGATAGTCTGGCTAGACGCAATAATCAACACTTGACCGTCATAAAGTACGGTAGACGGAGGAAATTTAACTAGCGTGCTAGCAATAGTTCCAGCAGGATTTAAAAGTAAACGGCCTACGCCTTTCAAAAGAGTTACCTGCGAACCTGCTGTTGGAACAGCGTTTTGAATGCCGCCCAAGCCAAGAACAGCAACAGGAGTTTGAGCAGTCTGAGGTGACTGACCGTTAGGAAGGTTAGTATCTGTAGGAACAGTAGCGGTTCCTGGCAATGCCGGACCAGCAGGAACAGTATTGACGCAAGTGCTGTTCACAGTGCTGGAGCAAAACGAGCTACCGCCAACAATAGGATAATTAAGCCATTGCTGAGCAACAGCAGACGCACCAACAACACCTAAAGCAGCAACAGTACCTAAAAGAAACTTCCTAAGCATGTTAATTATCCTTCCAAGGTTTGCTAAATTTATGCTTACTTCGCAGATACTAACTTAATATTCAAAGGTAAAGCTTCAATCTCATTTTCACGCTCTTTAACAACATCAATTATTTTTTCATCATTATTTCGTTTTTCAGGACCAACAAATTTAATTGTCATTCCATTTACGTAATTATTTGTTGAAGCATTAATATCGACTTTTCCAATGTAGCCTTGTATTTCAGCATAAAGTCGTAAAGCCGCTAAACGATCTTTAGCTTCAGCTACATAAAATTGCCCCGTGCGATCCTTTTCCTCGGAGAATTTGAGCAATTTGCGCGAAAGAGCATCTTTGTCAAGCAAATTTTCATCAGCTTGTTCTAAAATTGCTTTTTTTGAGGCAAGAACGATCGGATCGTGCAACCAGTTGTTTGCTGCCCACAATGCGTCCTGCTCATTCCAGAAGATGACTTTTGCAGCTTCTAACGGATTGTTATTCTTAGTTAATTCTATCCCGTACAGCTTTTTCTTTTGCTCGTCATCAGCCCATTTCGGGCGCTCTGGCACACGAATTTGCCAAGGTGAGACTTCGAACGTATCGTTGGGCGGCACGAACATAAATCAGAATTAACACGCTGTGGTGCCTGATGCAAGACTTGAACTTACAACCTACGCATTACAAGTGCGTTGCTCTGCCAATTGAGCTAATCAGGCTTAGCTTTGGTAGGGGCGACGAGATTTTTAATATATTCGTTATACAATTTAACTGTCAAATCATCATTAGCGTGATATTTTCTATGGCAATTAGAACATAACACTACACACTTCTTAACTTCTTTTTCTATTTCTTTTCTAGAAGTAGCTCTTGCTATTGTTCTATCTTTTTCTAAAGGATTAATATGATGAAAATCTAAAGCAGCATAATGTTTTTCATTACACAAAATACATCCGTTAGCTTTAAAGCTATTACAAAAATCTCTTAATTGTTTATCAGAATTATAACCTTTAGCAATTTGTTTTGCTTTAGCTTTGGCATAAACATGTTTATTATTTCTATAATAATTGTTATGATAAACTTTTTTACATTCCTTACATTGAGATTGAAACGTTCCTTTGTTTTTATTTTTAAAAGAAAATTCTTCAATAGATTTATCAATTAAACATATGCAACAAACTTTGGTGGGGACGATGGGACTCGAACCCATAAGGCTTTCGCCGACAGATTTTAAGTCTGTTTCGTAGACCAATTCCGACACGTCCCCATCACTTAGTTTTCAAAGCATTATCAATCATCATTTCCCAATTATCTTTAAATTCACCGCAAATCTGACAATTAAAATCCCAAGGAACATGCTTAACCATTTCATCGGTTGGTTCACGCATAGCCTCGATAGCTACTCTAGCCATTTCTTCATCAAAGTCTAATCCATTGCACGGCCAATCATTAGCATTCCGCCTTTCACAAATAGCATCGGCAACTTTTTTAACCATATTCATTTATTATACTCTATGCATTTATTTTTATATTTAGTCCATCGTTCAATCATCAATTCTGCTAATTCAATAGCTTCTTCTTTTGTAAAATGATCTTCATCATAATCATAATCATCTTCAAAAGGAGCTAAAGGCAAACCACCATCCCAGCCTTCAGCTATTTCTAATTTATCATTAATACTAATAAAGTTTCCATTTGCATATATTTTTCTACCTGATTTTAATTTAACATAATCATTCATTTATTATGCCTTACTTGTCTCAACAATATAACCTTGAGAAACTGCCCAATAAGTTGCCTTCCCTAACCACTTACGATGTTCGTAATTACCATAGTCTATTTTTTCTTCATGTACAAGTTTTTCACCATCGTAAATAGCTACGACAATCGGAAAACTTTTAACATATTCTCGGAGCGGCAAGTCCCAAGGCCCTTTAGGAACAGGCTTATTATTCATTTTATTTAACCTTTATTAATTAAAATCCCTTCCGCTATTATTCAATAATTAAGCGGAAGGGATATAAGCATTAGGTACTCAAATTATTAAATCAATCCTTCAGTTCAACACGAGCAATGAGCGCACCGTTAGCAGGAGCAACCCAATTGCCGTATGTCTTACCAGCTTCAACAGGGCGAATGCTAAATCGTCGAGTGTACTTGTAAACAGGAACCTCAACAGTTTCCTTAACCTTCTCGCCGTTCTCATCGACAACAGCACGGTTCTTCTCACCGCGCTTGGTACGTGTGACAGTCTTTGTTTCACCAGTATCAATAGCATAACGCATATTGGCACTAGAAACTGTAGAACCAAGCGTCTTAACCGGGTCTTTATGCTTATCACTCACCGGAACGAAAAAGCTCTCACCGATCTCTAGGCTGTTAAACGGATAAACAACAGGAGCGCCGCCCTTGCCGCCACCACGCTTGCTAGTCGGAAGAATAGCACCACTAATCACAACATAAGGCGACTCCTTAGCCTCAATAGGAGAAGTATCATTACTGTTAATCATCTTTTTACCTGCTTCAGTTAGCCGAACCGCAGCATTACCTGCGTCATCAAGCATGTTAGTATTAACTTCAATGAGTTGCGGATTGTGCTCAAGAAGAGGCAATCCATCATCCTTAGAAATATGCGTTACCGCACCACTTGCAATACCAGCAAGCAAGCCAGTGTCAACTTTATTTTTAGCCTTCTTAGCCATATTACACCCTAATTCAACCCTTTGTGAGATTAAAATTTTCAATATAGAAAATTTAAATTCAAGCTATCCAATTGTCAACTTTATTTTTTAGGTTCTTCAACATTTTTTGGCTGCTGTTGCTCAACTACCTGCTGACGCAATTTCTGTACCAAAGACGCAACATCATTATAAGACATTGTTCCTAAAGCCTTGCCGATAGCGTCTAGCTCTTGAGGTGTAATCTTCAACACATATTCACTAGGCTGTTGCTGTGCTGCAACAGGAGCAACCGTAGCCATAGCCATTAAAACAGCTAAACTTGTCGGATCAAATCGCATCATCTTTCCTTTCAGGAACAGGATATTTCTTACACAATCCTTCTAAATTTAATTTTTTCTCTTCTTCTGTCAACTCATGCTTAAACAAAATTTCATCTTCAGAATATTTTCTCTTTCCGTTACTAGAATTAATCTGATCACCCCACCAAAGCTGCGGCCAGGGTTTACCAAGACATTTAAGCCAAACAAAAAATAATTTATCTTCGTTCACCTATCAATCTCCTAATGTCTTTCCTGACTTTACAACCATTATCATTCTTTGTACTGAAGATCAATAAATTTTTACAACCTTCAATGTAAAACTTGATATGCGACTTATTACTCCATTGATATTCAAAAACCTTGCCAAACATCCTGCATTCATCAATAGCAGCGTCAAGATTTGGAATGCGTTTCATTTT
>ERZ724505.560-NODE-560-length-23514-cov-6.592864_pt1 | contig 23514 bp, 27 predicted proteins | sample MGYA00376038_ERZ724505 | MGnify/ENA primary metagenome ERZ724505 (study PRJEB28724, sample SAMN07190884) | wastewater metagenome | isolation source: effluent of sewage treatment plant in Hong Hong | place: Hong Kong | collected 2016-03-17 ...
CCGCGTCTGGTTGTGCGGGTCTGTTCTTCTTCGCGCTGCTGTTCTTTTGGTGGCTTTCAGAGCAAGAGAAAAGCGAGCGAAGGAACCGGGAACTCCGTGCGGAGCAGGCTGCTCAAGAAGCACAGAACCGACGTCGCGCGCCGATACGCGGGATCGCTGCGTGGGCTACTCGCAGCGGAGGTTTCCATATCTGCTCGCACTCGACCCTTCACAACTGCGTCGTTAAGTTCGGTCAAGACGTGGGAATAGGGCCGTCAACCGTGCAGTGGCCGCAAACCCAAATTTTAGCGACCGAGAACTGCAACACACAACTGGCATCGATTGCGCAGGCTTGCTCGGACGGTGGCGTGAACATGCTTGCGACAGGGGAGCAACGCGACGCATATGCTCGATGCGCGGCTCCCTTGGGGCTTTTGGTTCGAAGCTCCTTGGTGCGAATTCTCGACCCAAGAGACGAGCAAGTGCCGCCAGGGACGCTGGAGATTCAATGCGATGATGGACGAAGTGTTTTCCAGTTCAACTAAACGCGCGCTTCTGCTGCTTGCCGCTTGCTCTTCTTGCGGCACGCCATCAATGCCGATGGATGCGGCGATGGATGCTCTCGCCGATGCTGCTGACGCGGCACCGCCGTGTTCTCCGCAGTGTCCTAGCGGGCAGACATGCGTGAACGGAGCTTGTTTCGTCCCTGTACTCCAGCGGCTGGCGCTTTCGCTGAGTGATCCTCAATCACTTTCCGTCGGGCAAATGCTCCCGTTTCGAGTCTCTGCTGTGTACTCGAACGGAGAAATGAGAGACGTGAGCATCGAAGCTGTGCCTTCGCTCTCCGAGCAAATGTCCGTGCGAATTGGTCCCATCATCAACAACCAGCCTTCGCTTCTCGGTGTCGGCATCGGCGAGGCGATGCTCACGGTGCGTTATGCGGGAGCGCAAGCGATGACGAGGATTGTTGTTGCGAGCGATCCTCGACTCACTGGTGTCCAGATTATGCCGTCATCGGTGATGATGAGCGCTGGCACGCAGGCGGAGATTCGACTGATTGGAAGCTACATGGACAGCGCGATGATGCCCGTGCCGGGAACCGTGATGTGGACAAGCAGCGACCCAAACATTCTCGAAGCGCTCGGGAACACATCAACAGCAACGCTCCGAGCGTCGGCTCGGGGAACCGCGAGAGTGACCGGGACAGTCGGCGCATTCTCTGCAAACGCGACCGTCACTATTCGCTGAGTGTTACTCCGAGAACCCCGTCACGTAGAGCGAAAGATCCGTCGCGGTGTTCTTCTTGTACTGAATCGTGAGCGACGAATCCGTTTCGATCTCGAACGGGTAGTGCACCATTCCCGGCGCTGCGAGCAGGGCGGGGAGGTCGAGTGCGTCGCTTGTATCGCCCTTCGTTCGCACTTGCGCAAACGTGCCGATGGCACCGTTCACTTCTGCGAGCAGCTTGGCGATTCGTGCGTGCGGGGGGATCAGCGAAACAGCCGAGACGTTTTGCAGAATCACGTCCGCGTACGATGCGCTCGACCCCGCAGAGAGGCACTGCAAGTCGGTGCGCGTGCCCGCAAGCTTGCTCCATCGGTACAGATACACACCGCTGCGCGTCGTGCGAAACGGGATCACGTTTGCGCTGCCGTCGGTGCGGAAACAGCCGATGTACGTGCGCAGTGCGTCGCTGTTCTTGATGAGCAGCGCCGCATCGGGAGCGGTGGTGTTGTACTCGTACGCGACCGTCACCGAGGGCCACGTCGCGGAGTTGTACGCATAGACGTAGTACCAGGTGTTGTTCGTGAGCCCTGCGAGCACGACCGTCGATCCTGCGCCTGTGCCCACGATGGCTTGGCTTGCGCCTGTGCCCATCGCGATTCCACCGCTCGCACCAATCACGAGATTCGTGGTGCCAGTGCTCGAAAGCACGGGGCGGTAGCCGAAGAACGCGCCGCTCGCCTGCACTGCACCGATCGCGCGATCCTGAATCGCGTTGAGGTCAGCAGAGAGCACCTGCGAGGCAGGGCTGTAGGTTGTGACTCGTTGCACGGATTAGCCTCCGAGGAGTGTTTCGTCGGTGAGAGAGTCGGCGTCGTCGCAGCGGAAAACGCCATCGCCCGCGAGCACGCCCAGGTTGCATTTCGTGTGAGCGGGCTTGAGCGCTTCGAGCACTTCGCGAAGCTGCGCGCCCCACTGGTAATAGACGCTCTGCGAGACCGCCACGGCCCAATTGAACACCACGCGCGAGTCATAATTGTCGCTTGCGAACTGCGCGGTGGTGGTGACGATCGACGCCGAAGCATCGAACACTTTCACCGCAGAGAGCACGCGACCGCGTGTGTTTCCGCCCGTCGATCTCCGCTTCGCTGTGAGTGCGGACTGTCGGTCCGCCGTCGCGCTACCGGGTGAGAGTGGTACGCCGACGCGCGACTCCCACTCCGAAAGAAGCTGCTCTGCGAGCGTGACGAAGTTCTCTTTGCCTGCGTCGTCGAGTGCCTCCCACGCATCCGCGAGCGCCTTGCCGAGCACGCGGGCGTCTTCCGCGAGCAGAGTGCCTTCGCCCGCAGTCCATCCGAGCAGCGAGACAAGCTCGCGCGCGAAGTGGTCGAAGGTCTCGGTTCCCGGAGGGAGCTGTAGAGGGAAGCGGCTCATGCGAGGGTGAGTGTGGAGAGAGTGACGATTTCCTCTGCGTCCGGCTCGCGCACTTCGGGATCAGGCGAAGCGGTGAGCGTGACGACGACGTTGCTGATGCCGTTGACGCCAGCAGGTGCTCCTGCAAGACCAGGCACACCCATCACCGCAGCAGTCACAGCGCTCTTGTAGAGCCTGCTCGGGTAGCTCGCGCCGCCGTCCGCAGGCCAGCGCTCCGAGGGAGCCGTGCCCTGACCGGGACCGAGTGCATCGATCAACGCGAGCACTGCATCACGGATCGAGTGAGCGTTTGTCGTCGCACTCGCGCCGCTGCCGTATTGCGGGAGCGGGCGAATCGTCGAGCCGTTCGCTGGTGCGTTGTCGAGCGCAGGGCTGACGGTGATGTCGTTTGTGTTGATCGCGGTGACTTGTCGATACGCGAAGCCACCACGCACAGCGGTATCAGGAATCGCGATCCAGTCGCCGATTGCCAGGGTCGCTGGTGGTGTCGCACTCGCCTTGAGCACTGTTGTTGTGCTGCCAGAAGTGAGCGTGAACGTCCCGCTGAAGCTCCACGCGTACCCGCTGCCCAGTGTGAGTGCGAGGGAAATAGCCTGCGGAAGCGCTGTCGCTGTTTTGACGAAGATGTCGTCGCCGTCCATCGACGCGCTTGCTTTACCGCCCTCGGTCGCATGCGTGCCGGTGCCCTCGATGAGCGCTTGCAGATCCGCGAGCGTTCCCTCTTCGCCGTCGCTGCCGGTGTCGATGAATCGATATGCGGAGCTTGCAGGCTCGCCCGCTGCGGTCTCTGTCGTCGGTGGTGGACCGAGCACGACGAGTGTGACTGCGCCGAGCGTTCCGTCTCCGAGTGTGTCGTGCCTCAGTGGGTACACGAACGCGCTCTCGATGCCTGCTTGCGAAGTCGCCCAGTCCACCCAGTCTGCGCGATTGCCGCCACCGGGTCGCTCTTGCCACCACGCGAGTACACGCGCTGCGAAGTCCTCATCGTCCTCTGCATCGACGGCGATCGTCTCTTGCGTCTGCACTTCGAGCGTGGAATTGATCCCGCTCGGAGCGCTGCTCCACGTGAGCACTGTGCCCGCTGCTTTGTTCGTCGAGGAGCCGGTGCTCTGCGCTTGTAGTGTGACCGTGCCGACGCCACCCGAGACCGTGCCGCCCGCAGTGGGCTTGTAGACCGTGCCATCCGCAGCGGTGATCTTGTCGCTCGTGGTCCACGTCGAACCGTTCGTGCCCGTCGCTTCCGCGGTGAGCACTGCTGCCGTCGCAGCCTTGCGCGTGAGTCCAATCACATCGGCGTGGCGTTCGAGGAACGTCGTCGATGCGGTGTCAGGGAATAGCTCTTTCGTGAGTGCGAGCGCCTTCGCCTCAAGGCCTTCGACCTGAAACGCGATCGCATCGGCCCAGCACCACGCATCACTGTCCTCTGCGGTGTCGAGGTCGTAGCCCTTCGCGAGATAGCGCGTGCGCCAGTCTGCGAGAATGGCCGCGCGAATCGCTGCATGTGCACGGACAGTGAAGCTCACGAAGGTCTCCCGGTGATGCTGAATTTCGAACCCATCGGGTCGCGAAACGAAACCTTGAACAAGAGCGCTTTGCCGTCGCTCGTCGTGAGCACGTCTGTTTCCACCACGAGCTGTGCAAGCACCCCACGATCAACGAACCGTTGCAGTGCGTTCTTGATCGCCTGCTTTGCTGCAACCGCAGCGTTCGTGCGCGCGTTGTCCACTGTGCTCCAGTCCATGCCGTAGCTCGGATCACGCCCAGCGGTACCCTTGTTCGTGCGCAGGCAGCGCAGCACGCGCTCTGCGAGTGGTGCTCCGAGTGCCCACGAGCGGCGCTCGTCGTCGAACACCACATCGCCCGTCATCGCGTCCATTTGCCGCGAGAGTGCGTAGGGCGTGAGCCCATCGGCTCCGGTGCCATACGCATCGATCGAGGTGCCTGGAGAGCCCGCAGAGGAGCCTGTGCCGCTGCCGCTGGTGACCGTCCATGTGTACGTCGTGGGCATCGATCACACTCCCGAGATTCCGCCGTAAGCGTCTGCGAACACGGGCTCGAGCGTAATCACGCCGTCATCCCATCCCGCGTCGCGCGTGATGCTGAATTGATAGCCGTTGGTGATCGCAGTGCGCGTGACCGAGAATCCCGGCGTCGCTGCACCCTCGCGCCAAACCACAAACCACGAACCGCTCGTGCCGCCCGTTTGCACGTGGATCTCGTCGAGCACAAACGAGTGTCCGTCAGCGTCGGTGGCCGTGAACACAAGCGCCTGGCGCTTACCGATCGCGCTGCCCACCGTGGGCGAGACGATCGCGACGACGGGAGCGTTGTTGCTGCTCGTGTCCGGCAGTTCCGCGTATCCGTACACCGGCGCGTCTTCGCGTGTGGCGTAGTCGTATTCGAGATCGCCGATGTCGTAGGCGTCTTCGTTCGTCCAGACCATTTACGCGGGCTCCGTGCCATCCCACGGCAGCGTGATCTGCCCGATAACGAGCAGGTCTTTCGTGCTGGAGAGGTTTGCAGTCTGCGGCACGGACCCCACGGGCCCATACCAGCGAAACAATCGCGAGAGTCCGAACGAGTCGGCGGGAGATGCGTCGCGCGCGTATTTGATGCGAGCGATAGGTTTCTTGTTTCCGCGCGGCTCCGCTGCAGCGCTGCCCGGGATCGATCCCACCGCGAGCATCTTCACTGCTTCCCACGTCGGGCTGGGACTCGTGAGTCCGAGGCGCGCACGTGCGAAGCACATCGAGGTCAGCGCACTCTCGGCGGTGAGACCTCCGATCGTCGGTGTCACTTGCGCGGCGCGCACGAGCACCGCGTCGTCGCAGCCGGAGATGTAGCTGCTGTCTTCGAGAGCATCGATGGCGAAAAACAATCCCGCGCTCCCGACAATCCCGCCTGCGGACGGATACATTGCAACCGCAAAGCACTGCGGCGAATCGCTGTAGCCGAGCGCTTGCAGGATGTAGTTCCCTGTCGAAGGACAGAACGTGTCGAACGTTGGCGAAGCGTCTGTGCCGCCTCCGTGCACGATCTCCTCGCCGCTCACAGTGGGCGTCTGCGTCGCTGTTCCGCCTGTGTAGTCGGTAGACCAGTTGATCTTGATGCGAACGCTCTGGCCGCTGCTGATCGCGCCGCGCTGAATGCAGATGCGTCTGGTGGTGCCGCGTACAGCGGGCATCTTGAACGCGAGCCATGCGTTCGCGTAGCAAGAGTGATAAACGGTTGACCACTGATCGCTGTTCGCTGCAGCGTTTGCGGTGTCTCCGGTCCCGCTCGTGCGCGTGCTCGATGCGGTGACACTGCCGCCGATGTCCTTAACGATCTCTTTGACGTAGTAGATCCAGGCCGCGTCACCGTACTGCAACCCTGTCACGCCATTGCCGTACGAAGGATCAGTAACAGCGGTGACATTGATCACCTTGTCTTTGTCTGTGACGAGTGCCATTTACGCTTTCACCTTTGCTGCGCCTTCGTAGATCGTGCCGTATCCGTACGTGCCGCTCAGAGCGCCAGGGTCTGAGGTGCCGTAGTCGATCTGTACCCACGAGCCGTCGCTCGCTTGCGCGAACATCGCAATCACGCGGCGATCTCCTGGCAAAACCTCACCGCTCATCTTTGCGTAAAGTTTCGTGCGCACCCGGTCGTCTTTGCGCGCGACCTCTTTGCCTGCGTAGTCTGCAGCGTCTGCCGCGAGGCGCACTTCGCCCGTGACGTTCACGCGCAGCTCGATGTTCACTGGACCGACGCGCAAACACACCTTCGGAGCGCCCACGGAGTACACGCGCGTTTCGCCTGCATCGGGCGAAGGATCCTGCGCGATGGATTTGTTCCACAGCGCGAGCACGTGCACGTCATCACCGTCGCGCCATCCGATTGCGCGCAGTGATCGAGCAACCACAGCGCGAGCAAACAGACCGAGCGGCTGCACGTGTACAGCATCGTCGATGGGCTCGGAGCCGGTGTTGTCTCCGTCTTGACCGAGCCCGCGGAGCTGCAATTGCGCGCGGTCGACGGCACCCGAGAGAGCGGAGCCAACGACGCGAAAGAAGCCGAGCGTGCTCATGCGTCCGGGTACACCTTGATTGCGCCCACAGGCACCATGCGCACTTCGCTCACCTGTCCGCGCTCTCGCGATTGGTGGAAGTGCACACGGGTGATGAGCATGTTTTTCTGAAACACCGGGATCTGCGCGTCATCGCGAACGAGCGCGATCGAATTGACCGCGTAGAGCTTTCCGGCTTGCCCGAATCCCTGCACGATCGCTGTGTATGTTTCGAGGTTCGCGTTCGCTTCGGAGATGAGCTTCTGGCACTCCTTCTCCACCTCGTCGCCACTGCGTGCACGATCGCCCTGGATGTATCGAGGCTTCGGGAGCAGACCGAGTGGGCGAGTCGGCCTGACCTTCGGATGATCGCGCAGGTACTGGTTCACCACTGCGCGTCGATCGCTCGTGTCTCCGTCGCTGTTCAGTCGCGTGTGCGCGAATCCCGTCACCAGCGTGGGAACGTTCATCGAGGAGAGGTCGTAGTCGCTCTCCAAAATGTTCCCGCGCCAGGTGCCGTCGCCGTTCGAAAGACGCGCGAACACAATCGCCGGGTTCTCCGGGATCGTTTCGTTCGGCACGTCGACCACAGGCCCCACTGCATCACGTTCGCTGTTGTTGCTTGTGAAGGCCGGCGCACACCACAAGAGATAGCCCTGGCGTCGGCAGAGCTTCTCGCACACCTGCCAGATGCGCTCGCCGGGCTGCACCTTCACGGTCGTGGGTCGCGATCGATCCGCACGTCTGCTGTTGCGGCGCGTGGTGGAGCGCGTGTGGTGCGGTGTCGATTGGATCTCTTGCGCGCCTGCGCCCGAGAGAATCTCTGGCGTCAGTCCTACGTCTTGGAACAAGCGCTCGAGCGCAGCTTGCAGACTGAGCCCGCGAAGCTGCACTGTCGGATCGGCGTCCCAGTCCATCGCTCTCGCTGCAACGTCGCGCCCCGAAAGAGTGACCGTCGCTCCCTTGCGAGAGATGCGTTCGCGCCGCTGCTCGATGCGCCCGCGGAGCTGACAGGCCCCGTCGATGTCGAGCCTGATCGACTCTTCGAGCAGACACCGACGCTGCACCAGCGACCACAAACCCTGCGCGATGTCCGGGCTGTAGTGGAGTGTGACGGTCCACGGAGAGCCCGGTGAGAGCATGTCGATCGTGACGTCTACCTCCGGCCAGCCCACAAGCGGTGTGCCGTCAGCGAGCGAGAGTCGGACCTCGTGTCTCATGGAGATTGTGGCAGAACGAGCACCGTGCCTTGCGGCACGAACGACTCATCGGGGATGCGATTGGCCTTGCGAATTTCAGCAGTGCGTGAGGGATCGCCGTACACAAGCGCCGCGACGCGCGCGAGGCTCATCGTCTGCGGCACCGTGTACATGCGAGGCTGTGACCGTGGCGTGAGGTACTGGCGAGCGTAGGCATCGCAGCTCGTGATGAGCAGCCGTAGTGCTGCACGCGCATCGTGCGCTTCGACGGCTGCAAGTGTGTCGCTTTCCAGTGCTTCCCGCGCTGCACGCTGGATCACATCGAGCGCCGCATACGCCTCATCGGCGCTGCGGTCTTCTTCTTCGAGGTACGCGAGCTGCTCTTCCGCCGTGGAGGTGATCGGGTCAATTCCGCTATCGCTATCGTAGGCAGCAATCTCCTCGTCAGCCTGTTCGGCAGCATCGAGGATTGCTTGCGAAGGCTCTGCGTCGAAGTTCGCGAAGGCTCGGTACGCGGTCGCGTTGATTTCGACCACGTGCACTTCGAGGAACACGCCCTGCTGCACCTGTGGGTCGAGCTTGCGTTTCCACGAGGCGATTTGCACGCGCATCTCGCCGTAGTACGGATGCCGAAGCACCCCCTGCGGGTCTGTGCGAAACGTGTCTTCGAGTTCGTCATGCAGACGCGGGAACAGGTCGTCGGGCCAGCCTGTGATGCCTTGGAGCAGACCGATGCGCAGCACGCACTTGATCGGTTCGCGTCCCGTCGGCTCGATGTCCGCACCATTCACGCCCCACGCTTTGTGCTCGACGAACGCATGACCGTTCTCGTCGTCCACATCGAACAAAGGGAACTCGCGCCCTTGGTACGCAGCGCGAACGAGTTGTGTGCGCAGGGTCATAGTCGCGAGCGGTATTCAGGAGGGGGTGAGGTCGCAGTAGCGTTGCGCGCGTTTGCGTGCAGCGCTGCCTGTGGAGACGATCCGTTTACAGCGGCACCGATCGCGCTTGGCAGTCCTCGCAGCTCTTGGAGCAGATCGCTCCAAGTGGAGCCCTGGAACACAGAACGCACTTGGTCCTGCGCGCTACCATCAGCATTGCGGCCGATCGCGTTTTGCTCCAAACGCTCAGAGATGATCTGGCCGGGGCCGTACGCTCCAACAAGACCTGCGGCCCCGAGTGCAGCACCAGCCGCAGCAAGACCTGCAGCGCCAGCCGCCGCAGCACCGCCTACCGCACCAGCAGCGGAAGAGCCCGCTGCGGCTGCAGCGAGTGCAGAGCCAGCGGCAGGCAGGGCTCCAACGAGACCAGCGCCACCGGCGCTGAGTGCAGCGGTTGTCAGCGGGTTGTTGGCGGCCCATCCGGCGATTTGGTCGGAGAGCCGTTTGATTGCGCTCGTGTTGCTCGTCAGGGCGCTCTCGCGCGCCGTCTCTTCTCGATTGAGCTGCGAAAGCGCGTCACCGCCGTAGATTGCAGCTCCCTCGCGCACGCGCTGCTCGGTGAGTGCCACGTCGGGCGAGAGCAGGTCCATCACGCGATCTGCTCCGCTGCGACCGTTTGCGTTCGTCGCTGCAAGTGCGCCGATGAGTGATCGTTGGTTGAGCAGCAGCGACATTGGATTGCCCGCGCCCGTGCCACTCAGGAGGTTCATGATCGCAGTGGCATTGCCCTGCATGCCCTTGGACATGCCTGCGACAAACGCGAGTGGATTCTGCATTCCCGCACGCAAGCGCATCGAACCGCGCCGCGTGGGATCGTTCTCGAACATCGTCATTTCGAGCGCTTGCAACCGAGCGCGCTCCGCAGGGTCGGTGCTCGCCTCGCGACGAGAGCGAATGTTGTTGAGGATCTTGTCTTGTCTCCCGGTGTTCCGCAGTGCCATCTGCAGATTCGAGAGCGCTTCACCGGAGTTCCGCACCGAGAAACCGGAGCCTCGAAACACTTGCAGCTCTGCGAATTGCTCGCGAAACGCTTGCAATGCCGCGGCCTGTCGCTGCTCATTCGTCGCGCCGGGACCGAGTGCGGAGGTAGCGTCCGACATGCGACGCATCACTGCGCCCATCGACTCTCGCGTGATCGATCCCGCCTCGACTGCTCCGCGCTGTGCTGCGCCTGCGGTGTAGAGCATCGCTTGGCGCTGCACGGTGTCATCGAAGCCAGCTTCGCGAAACATGCCTTGCAGCCGCAGAAATTCGCCCGGATCGTTGCCGGTGTTTCGCGCCAGGAGTGCTGTATCCAGCATGCCGTTGAAACGCGCTCGTCGCTCTTCCTCGGTTCTGCCCTGCAGCGAAGAGAACTCTGTTTGTGCAGCGTTGATGCCTTCGAGCAGTTGCGGAACGGTCATGCCTTCGCGCTCTGCGAACGCTGCCGTGTCTGCCATTCGCCTGCGAATCTCCTCTGGAGACCGAGCACCTGCCTGGAAGAAGGCAAGGCCCGCGGTGCGTTCGGACTGCGCGCGTCGCTGGCGTGCGTCCTGAATCTGCGAGTGCATTGTGCTGCCGACGCCTGCGATGTGCGAGTACGCACTCGAAAGCATGCGACCGCGATCCGAAGCCCGTCTGCGTCGCTCCTGTTCAGCCTGCGAGATTTGTCTCTCGCCGGTGACCGCGGCGCGCACGTACTCCATCACGCCACGAATGCGCGCGCGGATGCCCGAAGCATGTGCTTGTGTGCGCTTCTGCTCTTCGCTCGTGACGGCTGCAGTAGCTTGCTGCTCTGCTTTCGCCACAGCCTGCGCTTCCTTCTGCCGTGCGCTTACGCGCTTGGCGCTTTCCGCGAGCACGGTCTGTGTCGCTTGCTGCTCTGCGACGGCGCTTCGCTGCGAAGCTTGCGCGGTCGTAGCCGCAGCGGCGCGCTGGCCTTCGCGCGTGGCATCCAGTGTGCGCTGGATCTCACGGCGAACGCTTGCTGCGTTGCGTGTGCGGAATTCGAAAGAGACGGTGGGCATCAGCGTTTCTTGAGCAGCGTGATCAGAGCGGTTGTGAGCTGTTCGACCGAATCACCACCGAAGCACTCGCGCTCGGCGATGTCGGCCGCGAGAAACCCTAGGAGTTCTCGCTCGTCGGCTTCGGCAGCAAATCGACCAGTGCAAGCACGGAACTCTCCAGCGAATCTCTTTCGCAGCACGTCAACCATGCTGACAGAGCGCCACTGTGTTTTAGCTCCGCGAGCATCGCGCTTACCTCCTGCTCGCTCTTTGCGCGAGAGATCGGGCTGCGCTCGCGCGCGAAAGCGTTGTACTCGCCGAGCAGAAAGATTCGCTCGTCGATCGTGAGCTTGCGCACGTCGTCGGCGGTCCACAGCGGCATCGAGATTTCGTCTGGATCGCGGCACGCAGCAGCGAGCAAGTGGTAGTCCTGCTCGGTCTCGACGATCGCCGAAGGGGAGAGCAGCGCGAGCTTGACCGCATCGAGCTTCTTCTCTTCGACCAGGTGCTTGACCGCTGCGATTTGCGCCTCTTGGATCTCGTCTCCGCCGAGCACCACGATCGCGATTGTGAAGCTCTCTTCTCCGATCGGAGCAGGGAACCGAACCATCTTGTGCGGGCGCTTGCGGGCACGAAGCGCTTGCGCAGCGAGCTGACCGGGCGTGCTCACGTCGAGGTACCGTCAGCAGCAGCCATCGTGAAGGCGTACTCGATGGCCTCGTTTGTTTGCGAACTGATGTTCAGCGAGGCAATCACGCCGGTGCCTTTGTGGTTGCTGTTGCCGTCGTAGTAGTCGAAAGGCATCGGCTCTTGCGCTTCATACGCGGCCACGAGTGCCTTCTGCTGCGTCGATCCGCGCGTCACGAGCACGGTGAACGACGCCTCGGACATGCGAACGCCAGAGGTAAATCCGACTTCGCCGGTCGTGGTGGGGATCGCTTTTGCGTTCGACGAGCGGTTGAGTGAGAGCTGCGAAGTGACGCGAACCACCGCCGAAATCGGCGCGCCGAAGCGCAGGTAGGCGTTCGTTGCGAATGCTGGATTTGCCATGACTCAGCCTCAGCCTGTCTGCAGGATTTCGCCTGCACCGGTGTGGAAGTGGTCGATCACGTCGGTGGGAATTTGGATGAAGACCTTGGTGGGATCGTTCCCGTCTTGCGAGAGTTCCACCGCGTCTTCGAACTCCTCGACGTTCACAAGCAGCCCTTCGCCTTCCATCGCGTACAGCTCACGCAGGATCGTGCTCTTGATCATCGAGACGTAGATCACGTGCTCATTGGGCGGCGCGCGCGGTGTGCTCGGTTCCGGTGCGATGTTCTTGTTCGGGAAGTCGGCGATGATCGCCTCTTCGCATCGGTCGGCTGCGTGGTCTGCCACCGTGACCTTGCTCGTGTCGTGCACTGCGCGTGTGAGTGCACTCGACGCCGTGCGGCAGTAAGTGGTGATGCTCTTGACGATCTGCGAAAAGCCCGGGTTGAGTGCGCTTGGCGCGAGCGGAGTGATGCCTGCATTGAGCAGCGTCACCATTTCGCTTCCGAGCAGGTGAGCGCTCACCAGGCGTGGCGACTGCACCGCTGCGAGCTGGCAGCCATCGAGGTTGCACGCTGCGTAGGCAAGCTCGCCCACGACCGTGCCGCTCTGCTGCGCGTCGCCGTAGAGCCGTGCGGCTGCAACCGAAGCCGCAAGTTCGCCGAGCGTCGGTGTGTACGGATCGACCGTGCCGCCACTGCTCGCGTCTCGCTGGTAGACGATCTGCACGCGCGCTGCATTGATCGCGATGCCGAGCGCTGCCGCGGTCGCAACGCTCACGTTCGAAGTTGCGCACACGGCTTGCTGGCGCTTGCGATCCGAGATTCCGGCGTAGGTGTTCAGATGCGTCTTGATGAGCCCGATGTTCGTGCTGTCTTGGTGGGCCGCGACGATGAAGTATTCGCCCGCTGCAATCGCTGCGAGTGCGTTCGTCACATCGTCTGCGTTTGCGCCATCGGTACCCGTGCCACCACCCACGCGGTCGGTGACCTTCTGCCCCGCAGTTGCACCGCCGAGCCCGCAGGTCGTTGCGCCCGCGGTGATCTCCACGCCGAGTGTGATGGCGTTTCCGCGCGTGCCACCGCACTTCGCTGTGAGCGTCACGGTGGCGCTGCTCACGGTCGCTGTGACCGGAAGGTTTGGCGTCTTGTTGATCGCGTGAGCAACCGCAGTGGCAATCGTCGATGCGGTATCGCCCGAGGCGACTGCAGCTTCGATGCACGTGCGCCCTGCGATCGTGACTTTGACGCTGCCTGCGCTTGTCGCGGTCGTCGCGAAAAGCATCACTGCTGTGGCCTTCACCGCAGAGCCGTGCTGCGCAACCGGACAAGCCCACACGTACGCGCCGCGCTTCTGCGCGAACACCGCGCGGCACATGAGTGCAAGCTCACTGCCGACGCCGAAGTACGTGTCTGCATCATCTGCAGATGCCACTTGGATCGGTGTTGCGAGTGAAGCAGTGCCAGCTGCGGTCACATAGTCGTCGCTGCCGACGGTTGCTGTGATCGCGTTTTCGACGATGTTGCCAAGCAGCATCATCACACGCGGAGCTGCGACTGCGCGGGCACCAACGCCCAGGCGCACCGCCAGCCCGATAAACGGTAGCGGGTTGTTCGGGTCGAACCCGGACGGAGGTGAAACGGTCATGTGCTGGAACTCCGTTGGAGTGAAGGGCTAGGGAAAATTCAGGGATTGCCGCCGACCCGTGCGGCTGGATTGGCCGCGGGCTCTTCGGTCTCGTCTGTGTTGACGAGGTTGATGCCTCCCTCGAAGGAAGCGAATGCGTCGGTGTCTGCTGCGCCAACCGCGCGGTTGGTTTCGGTGTCCAGGTGCCGCACGCACTGCAGAGTGATCGCGTACACGACAACACCGCGCTCGACCCGGAACGGGATCCAGTCGAGCAATTGCAGCATCGATGTGCCCCAGGCATTGGCGACTGTGAGACCTGCAAGCACACCGAGCGTCGCTTCGAGCAGTGCGTCCATGCGCGTGACTTGATCCGCAGGGTGCTGTGGATCACTCACGACAAGAAACACCACCCAGCGCGTGTCCCCGAGCAGAAGTGTTTCGCCCGTGGTGCTCGGGGTGTGGTCGAAGGTCTCGCGCGCGGCTGCCACCAGCGCTGCTGGTGTCGTTCCGATCACATCGAGATCGATCGGGCGTGCGCGCGTAATCTCTCCGAGCCAGTCTCCGACCGTGAGCAACTGGCTGTTGCTCGGTGTTGCGGAGACGAGCGTTTGCAACTGCGTTTTGATTGCAGCGCGGATGGTAGGGATGGTTGCGTCAGCCACTGGCGTCTTCGAGGATCGTGTTCAGCGCAGATGTCGCTGTGCTTTCGATGGCATCCCACGCAGGAGCGAGGATCGGGCCGTGCGCATCGACGTACGAGGCGTAGTCCATCGACGCGACGACAGAGCTACTGGCCCCGTCGTCCCACACAGAACCCTCGGCCTCGACGGGCTGTGTAGAGCGCTCGAGATCGCCCGTGCGATTGTGGTACCAGTGACTCGCTCGCGCGGCGTCTGCGTGCAGTTGCGCCACACGGTCGAGCCCTCGGTACGTTGCTCGTTCGAGTCGATCGAGGAGTGCTTCGGTGTCGTTCGCGAGCGCTTCGGTGTCGAGCAGGACTTCGAACATCACCAGTCTCGCGGTGTGGAGCTGGTGACGCGGGCACCCCATGACGTCTTCGCGACGGACTCGCCGCCCGTGATCTTCGCGTCACCCCGAGAGATGTCGCGCAGCCACTTTAGCGCCTCGTCGTACGCGGTTTTGTAGGCATTGCCCTGCGACGCAGCATCGTACCCTCGAAGCCCTTGCAAGAGCTTCCATGCGGCCATACGAGCCACTGCGGCACGAAGGTCTGCGCCCCATGACGTGAGCGGCAGGGTCGCCACACGACCCGTGATGTACGAGTCCGCGAGCGCAGAGCACTCGTCGAGTGCTGCGTTTTTCTGCGCTGTCGTAAACAGCGCGGACGTCGCGGCGGGAAATGCCCCGTACGTATCCAAGTCGGTAGCGTCTGCGTAGCGCGTCATGGGTGCGGCCTTCGTGTGTCAGAAACTCAAGACGCTTTCGCGTCGGATTCTGCTGGTTTTTCTGCGGACTTCTCCGCAGGTGCTTCCGCTGGAGACTTCTTGCTCTTCAGAAGCTTGTTCTCTTCGCGGAGCTTCGCGCACGCTTCTTGTGCGGCTTTGAGTGCAGTTGCGTTCTGCTCACTCGCGCTGCGTGCGGATGAGAGTTCCGCTTCGAGCGCTGCGATTTTGGATCGCATCGACTCGATGGACTCACCTGCTGGAGCGGCGCTCGCGAGGTCTTCGCCACGAGCAGGGCGCACGTCGAGCATCGGTTCGGCGAGCAGAATGGCTGCCGTTGCTTCGTCAAGATCGACGAGTGCAGGAGGTGCTGCGGGCCAGAAGCGACCCGCACGGCGAAAGCCTGCCTCACGCTTTGCATGCACGCGGTACAGCATCACGCCACGCACTTCGCCGCTTGGAACCACACGCCGTAGCCTGCGGCTCCGCGCTTGTCGACGCCGAAGAGGTGCTTCTTCGTCTTTTGCGCGTGTTCGCTGCCTTCGCCGAGGTACATGAACTCGCTCTTGCGGCGCTCTTGCACCACGAACGGCTTCATCGCCTTGTTCGTCGAGAGCAGATACCAAGTGGTTGCCTGGTTCGCGAGTTCCGGCACCATGAGCACACGCGCGGTGCCCTTCATCACGTTCTGCATGCCTGCAGCGCCCGCGGCGGGAGTTGCGCCGGCGGTGTTGATGACAAGATCTGCCATCGTGATCTGTCGCGCGACGTGTTCGAGCTGCGGCGGAACCACGAGCAAGTCGGGCACGATGCCGAGCGGCTTGTTGTTCTCGCCGAGGAATCCCATCATCGCAGCGCGCACGGCGACGTAGTTGTCGAGCGTGAGTGGCTTGCCGCTCGACCAGTAATTTTGCTGGGTTCCGAGCGATGCGTCGAAGAGAGACACCGGGTGATCGGTGTCGAAAAAATACTGCCCGTCGTAGCAGAGGGCCGTGTGACCATTCTGCAAGAGCGACACGATGAGGTAGTCCTCTTGCTTGGCGTCTGCCTCACCGACGCCGCGAAGCATCGGGTCGTACACGCCGAACATGTCATCTTCGATGTCGTTGCGATCGACACCGATCGTGAGTTCGTAGTCCTTGTTGGTGATCTCGAACGCGTGTTCGGCGATGTTCTGCACCTGACGGTCGCCGAGCCATTCACGCATTTGCGGAATCGCAGCGAGCCATCCGTACACGTTCGACTTGCCGTTGCTCGGCACACGCACCGAGAGCTGTGGAGCCCACGGCTGCACGGAGCTGTAGGCTTCCTGGTAGATCGCGCTGAAGCTCTTGCGCAGCGCTTCGAGAGTGGCGTTGTTGATTTTCATGGCTGTCTCCGATCAGACTTCCGTGGTCGGGACCGCGCCCGAGTGAGTGAGGAGCACAAGGCCCGTGGCGCTCGCGGCTGCTGCGACGATCGCGCGGCCGAGAATGTTTCCGCCCTTGAGTGGGTCTGTAGCGGCACCTGCATCCGAGGTGTCCACTACGGCTTGACCCGAGGCTGCGGCTGCGGTCGCACGACCAAGGCCGTTGGCAGCGCAACTGATCTTGTCGCCGAGCGCGTAGCCCGTGCCGTCGGCTTTCACCGGGGCAAGGCCCGCGACGCGCACGATCGCGATGGCGTCAGCGACCGGTGCGTTCATCAGCACGCCGACGGGCAAACCGCCTGCGCCGCAGAGCACGACCTTGCCGCTGGAGTTGAACGTCACGATGACGTTGCCGCTCGACGAGTAGTCCGCTGCTGCGGGTCCGAGCGGGATGTCCAGGAATTGCCCCATCGATCCGCCCAGGAGCTGTACCCAGACGCCATCGCTATCGACGCCCATCACCATGCCTGCGACCATGCGCGGGGCGGTGCCGGTGCCTGGTGTGCGAGCCACGGTTTGGTCATCGACCACGTAGCAGGGCTGCCCGACGTCGACCGACGTGAGCGCGTCGGTGCTGGAGCTGTTCGCGAATTTGAAGCATCCGCGTTCGACTTCGACGCTGATCGCTGCTGCGGCGCCCGACGAATTGTCGGCGAGCGCGCGTGCGCGACCGAGGATCGAGCGAGCGGTGGCGTTCGAGGTTCCTGCGACTGCGCGTCCTGCGGAGTCGAGGCCCACGAGTGCGCCTTGGTAAATCTTTGTCGACGCGGCGACGGGAACGCTCAAGCATTCCACCATCACCTGCGTGCCCATTTGCGGAGTGTTCCGCGCGGCTGCGAGTGCGGTCATTTCACACGCCCTTTCCAGACGGCTGTGCCGTCAACTTCTGCGGATCCACGCCCATGAGTCGCGCGACGTGCAGATCTTCTGCGGACAGCGCGTGTGCGCTGCCTTGAGGTCCCGATGCGGGAGCGATCGGTGCGGTCTTCACGATCACAGCACCACTTGCGCGGCGAGCTTCGATCGAGGCACGAACGGCTTCGATGGGCAGTCCTGCGAGCACAGGGTCGGTGTCGTACGTCGCGCGTTCTGCGGGCGACATCACAGGGTGATCGCCACTGCATGCGGCGTCGAGCAGTTCCTTGCGTGCGCGCTTGTTCTCACTCGCGGCTTGCTCTGCGATCTGCGCTTTGAGCACGGGCACTTGCTCCGCGGCTGCTTTCCATGCGGTCAGCACGCCAATCGCAGCAGAGGGAGAGCTCTGACCAGTGATGGCACAGAGCATCGAAGACGACTCACGCGCGCTGTGTGCCGCGCTGAGTACGTCTTGCTCGGATGCCGTCGCAGGCAGCCCGAGCAGAGCCAAAAGTTCAGGGTTCATGTGATTTCCTCGGGGTGCCGGCGAAGCCCCGCCGGTCGTGGGTGTCGGCGTGCCGCGAGTGCTTCGCGACTGCGCCAAAAAGAGAGCGTCTTGGAGCGAGCCCACGCGATTCGCGAGGCCCGCGGTGACAGCAGAAGGACCGTCAAACACCGCGGCTTGCAGCGCACTGATGGCGTCGGCGGTGGTGTTGCGGCGAACAGCGACCCATGCGCTGAACAGGTTCGCGAGATGCGTCACGCGCGCTTGCAGCGCCTCGACTGCGCTCTCACTCAGCGGTGCGTCGGGGTGCAGATCCGCTTTGCGCTCGCCACTGGTGACGAGCTGCACGTTGATGCCGTTGATCTCGTTTGCCTTGACGCGATCGCATGCGGTCGCAATCACGCCGATGGAACCGACGGTGCCACTCGGAGGCAGCACGATTTCATCAGCGACACACGCGAGCGCGTACGCCGCGCTGCATGCCATCTCGTCCGCGTAGGCGACAACAGGCTTGCCACTCGCGATGCACGCTTCGCGCATGCGCCGTGCGGCTTCGAAGCACCCAGCGACGACGCCACCAGGGCTGTTGATCTTGAGCAGCACCGACGTGGCGGACGAGGCCAGCGCGCGCTGCATGCGCTGCTCGATGGACTCGTAGCCATCCCACCACCAGCCTCCGCGCTGCGAGAGCGGGCCATCGATGGTGACGATCGCCACGCCGTCGCGGATCTCTACGCCGTCGTCGCAGTCTTCTTCGTCATCGTCGCCAAACGGGCCAAAGGCGCGGCCAATCGCGCGCGGGTCGAGCAGCATCACGTCTTCGAGCGCGAACGCTCGCGGTGTGCGGTCGTGGGTAGTGGTCATGGATCAGTCCTGTGCGGGCTGTGGATCGGTCTGCGGATTTGCAGGCGGTTGTGGCTCTGGTGTGACGAGTGCGGTCAGTGGGAGGCCGACCTTCTCCGCGAGTGCTTTGGTGTCAATCGACATGCCTTGCGGTGCGAGTGCTGCGTTCCATTGCGGAATGGCTGCGCCGAGCGTTGCTGCGGTGTTCGCGAGTTTCTCGCGGTCTTCGGGGACCGCCGCGTCCCAGTACGGAAACGGCGCAAGCTCTTCGTCGCCCTTGTTGAAGCGTGCCCACGAGCAAAGCACCTGCTCACGCAGGCAGGTCGAGAGCGTTTCGGTGTCTGCTTCGAGGTAGTCCTGGCGCACGCGATCGTGCACCTGTGCTGCCGCGAACGACCCGCCGCTCACTTCCGTCGTGAGGTTCTGCCCGAGAATCGCGATGGAAACGTCACCCGCGACCTCGGAGAGAAGGCGCTGGAATCCTTCGAACTCGCGCCCAGTCGCTTCGAGCAATTGCAGGTCGAAGCTCTCTTCTTCGGTGACTCCGCGCGGCAGAAGGATCGTGCCTTCGACACCCATCTCGGAAACACCATCGAAGAAGTCGTCCTTCTCGTCCTTGGACACATTCGCGGGAACGAGTGCCTTCTTGATGGGCAACCCGTGCACTTCGCTCCACCGCGCCCAGTCGCGCACGGCGAGCGTGCGGATCTCGGACTCGAGCGCAAGGCAGCGAACCACCCCGCGCATCCACGGACGATCACTCGACGAGGAGAACACCACCCAGCCATCGCCAGGGGTGATCGGAACAATCCCGCGCTCGGTCTGGCAGACGAAACGCCCTTCGAAGTCGCGCCACGAAACCCAGTACGGATGCACCACGCGCATGCGGGGCACCCACCCTTGCGGGCTTGTCTCCCACCATAGCTCCGCGAAGGAGACGCCCATCAGGACGGCCCAGCGCAAAAGGTCGGAGAGCAGCGATTCGGGGGCGATCTTGCTCCACGGCAGCCCAAGCTCGCGAGCAGCAACCTTCGCGCGTCGCTTCTCGGTCGAGGATTCGAAAGAGAAGGGCAACCCGAGTGCACCCTGCACGCGCGTGCCGAGAGCGCTCATGATCCGCGGGTTTCGTTCGAGGTAATCCGCGAGAATCGCGCTCGACGAAAACGACCCACGCTCGTGCGCGTCGATCGCACTGCGGATCGACGAGATCTCCCACGAGGAGAGATTCGGAACGCCCGTGCGCCCAAACTGCGCAGTGCGCGACCGGCGATCCGGCGGTGGTCGGAGGTTGTTGCCCATCAGATTCGTGGTCGCGGAAGAGACTTCGAAGCACCTTTGATTGCGCTGTAGGACGCGCGAGAAGAGCCGTTCACAGCGTGCCAAGCAGCGCGAGAGAGCGCGGACACCAAGTCACCGTGCGAGCCGTCTGCCTTCTTCGGCGAGACGATTTGCGTGCCGCCGCCGGGCATCGGCTTCGAGAGCACTTCGCGCAATTGCGAGCGCAAACGCGCGTGCTCGGGGAGTTCGAGCCGACCTTCGTGCAAAAGTGTACGCAGCTCGACGAAGCACTCGGCAGGGTCGGGAGCCATCACAGCACTGCACCGTTTCGCGGTGAGCGCGTCGCGTACGTCGTCGATCTCGTGCGAGTCGGTGACGAATTCACGACTGCCGTACGAGAGCATCAGCTCTGCGAAATCGGCGGTGACGGCTTTGGGTTGCAGCGGGAGACCGGGGAGCGGTTTTCGCTCGTCCAGCAGCGCGAGACGGTAGCGGGCCTGCTGACCTTCAACACCTTCGATCCTTTCGAGAATCACAAGGGCGCTGCTGTTGCGTTTGAATCCGGGATCACCACCGGAGAAGTAGTCGCGCCCAGGTGTGCGCGGGAGCTTCTGTGGGAGTGATGTGCGGAACGCTTGCTCGATCGCTTCGCGCGAGAAAAAGTGCATCGAGCCCGCGGTGAGCGGCTGTGCATCGATCTCTCGTGCGGCATTGTCTGGGTCGTTCTTTCGCTCTTCGTTCTCGATCTCGTGGTCAGGATCCCACGAGGGGTTCAGCGCGCGTGTGCCGACACCGCGAGCGCAGAGCGTGCTTTCGTGCGAGCCAAAGTCTTGCGCGAGCTTCTCTTCGAGCAAACCCACGCCTGCAATCCATGGCGTCGACACCATCCAGAGTTGACCTCCGGGAACGATGCGCTGGCTGCATGCGCGGTAGATTTCCTTGTCGTTGACGACACCGCTTTCGTCGAAGAAAAAGCAGGCTTCATCGAGTCCCGCGAAAACGAGTGTGAACGCGCGGCCGCCTTTGCCACGAGCACCGGCTGCGCGTACGCGAACGTCGACGAGCTTGCCGTCGGGGCGCTTGAGCGTGAGGCTTTCGGTGGTGGGTTCATCGACAAGGGCTGCAGAAAGAACCGGGGATTGCTGGACGTAGCCGATGCAAAACGAGAGTGCTTGCTTCGCGAAAACAAGGTCACTCGAAACGATCAGCGCGACGGCGTGTTCGTTGTGCGCGAGCGTCGGGAGCGGAACCGTCCATGCGGCATGCAGCGCTTTCGGTGCAAGAAGGCGCGATGTTTTGCCGCCGCGTCCACCTGCTTGAATCGCAACTGTGCGTCTGCGCTGTGAGGGCAGAGCAGCAAGGGTGCAGCCGAAGTAGCGCTGCGCGGTTGCGTCGTCGATCGTGGTGGGACGAGTGCCGTCGGCTGCGTCCGCGATCGCCGCGACCATCGGACTAAGGGCCAGTCCGCAAAAATCGGGTCGTTCGAGAAAAGATCGGAAGGGAAGGTGCTCACGCTCGTGATGCTCGATCTCAATTGATAATGCTCGGCGTTCCTGCGCCGTCATCGACCGCAGCACCTTCGCTCGCTGCGAGGGTGGTAGGGTCAGCAGCGCACTGAGCGGCGAGCGCGTTGATGCGTGCGAGAAGTGCGTCTGCATCGTGCGTGTGCTCGTGCTGAATCTTGCCGGTGTGCTCGTGCTGGACCAGTGCGCGTGCGGAGTAGCGCGCGGGCCAGCGCCTTTCGAGCAGCCACGCGATCGCTTGCCAGCCTTTTACTTTTTCGCAGATTTGCTCGATCGCCCACACTTCCATGTCGGCCTCGGCATCGCGAAACGCGCGTGCGAATTCGACGTAGATTTCGTCGCCCTCAGCGGGAGGGTCCGCTTCGCCACGCTCCAGCCAGCCGTACACTGTGTCGCGATGCACACCAGCTTTCGTTGCAGCAGCAGAGAGGAATTTGCCCTCGCGCGTGAGGCGGCAGATCGTCTCTTGCGCCTCGGGCGTGAGCTTGCTCGGCTTCATGGCATCTCGCACACGCACTCGTGGCGCGGTCGTTTGCAGCGGCAGCGGGTCAATTCAAATCCTGTGGCGGTTGGTTGCCATCCGCGCGAAGACGAAGCTGCTCGTGCACTTTGTTGAGTTCGCGGATCAGGCGCAGGTTCTCGCGTAGCGCTTCGTTCCTCGCCTGCATCACTTCGGCACCCTCGCGCAGCGTGCTTGCGAGTCGCTCTGCGTCCTCACGGTAGCGAGGGATCGACGCAAACAGTGTCGCAGTCACGAGTGCAGTGAGAACTACAGCTCCGGTGATGGCGAGGAATGCGAAGAGCCAGGGTGTCATGAATTACTTGGCGAGTCGGGTGGAATTGGTCACACGTGCCAGGCAAGCACTTCTTACGTCCCGGATCATTCACGCGTGATGGCACAGCCGGGACGAATCGAACGTCCCTACCTCCGAATCCACTGCGTTTCGTCTCGCGAAACGAACCACAGCTACCATCGGTGTTCTGCCGTTGAACTACGACTGTGTGCACGCACGTATCGGAGCCAGCGACGTGCGGCGCTGTGGAGGCCCGACGACAAGAGCGCCCCGCACTGCTCGCCGCGGATCAGCAATCGACGGGCAGTGCGCGAGGCTCAAGCCGCGCGTTTGGCGTACAGAGACGGGTGCGGCGTCGCGACCTCGCCTCGGTGCCAGCGCGCTACGAAGTCGTGAGTGACCTCGTAGCGGTGGCCGTAGCGACCTCGCGAACGAACGAACGACACGCCCTCCTCGCCAAGCGAGAGCCACACAGGCAGCCAGTCTCTGACGGTGCCGTGGCTCTGCCGTAGCGCGAGAGCGATCGCCTTCGATCCGCGAAGCGGTGTGTCAACCGCTGGACGCAAGATCCCCGCCGCAGAGCCTAGCTCCCGCTATTCGGCGCTGTCAAGCAAGCGTCAAGGAAAATCGTACGTTGTCGGTCGTCTGCCGCGCCTCCCACTCTCGAATCGTCTTTTCCACGATCTCTTTGCACTCGTCGTCGGTTCTGCTCGAAGGAACAACACAATGTGCCACCCGTACAGGCTCGCTCAGCAGAGCGCTTTCGGCGGGCATCCGTTCGACAGAGACGAACCGCATATCGCGATTCGGGCCGTATACACTGCTGATGTGAGCGGTCCAACACACGCCATCAGCATCGGTTTGTTTGCCAGTCAGCATGTTGCGACCATCAGCGCAAACGAGTTCGGTGGTCCACCTCACGACCGCACCTCTCTGCAATCGACGTTCGCGCTCTCCAGGATGATCGCCTCGCGCGTCATCGCGCCGAGTGCGCGTTCGATCGCCTGCTCGGCTGCGGATTGCGCGGCGGAGTACGTGTCGCTCTCGCCCTGCTCGACGAGCTTGAGCACAGAGGGCGAGGCTGCGTCTTCGAGCAACATCCACATCCACTGCTCGCCCCATCGATGCACGCGAACCGTGTAGCCGCTGTGCCTCAGCTCGGATTCGGTGAGTGTCCACAAGCGTCGGAGAGCGCTCATTGCATCCTCCCTACATTCGCCTTCGCCACTTCCACGCGGACCCATTCGCTCGCTGGGGGGCAAGGAATCGCAAGCATCACGAGGATGCAAATTTGGCTCTCTTGTTCGAGCATTCGCTTTGTTGCTCCCTTGCCGCTCGGGTGCTGATAACTGCTCGTGCCACTCGCGACTATGCGCAGCGCCGCATCGAGTTCTGGGCCTGATCCCACTTCCATTGCGTTCAAAAGACCACGCAATC
>ERZ724505.561-NODE-561-length-23481-cov-12.943055_pt1 | contig 23481 bp, 22 predicted proteins | sample MGYA00376038_ERZ724505 | MGnify/ENA primary metagenome ERZ724505 (study PRJEB28724, sample SAMN07190884) | wastewater metagenome | isolation source: effluent of sewage treatment plant in Hong Hong | place: Hong Kong | collected 2016-03-17 ...
CATTGCGACGCTCTTGCGCTGCAATATCGACCTGCCTTGCCTCGTCCACAGTGATGGGGCGCCCCTCCTGAATGGCCGCCTGAATGGCGCGCACACCATCATGACCAAGACCAGTCCGCTTTTTGAACTCTTTGACGCTGGAAGCGTTTGAAAACCTTGCGCGGCCTTGTTCGTCGAACAGGTCGGAAAATTCTCCACCTACCCCATCGGCTTCCACGGCGGCGGGTCGGGCTGCGGGAGGGGTTTGGGCGGCAGCGGCAGCTTGTGGCGTGGCAGCCTGGGCATTGGCGGCCTCCTGGCGCTGGGCACGGATGCGCTCCAGGCCTTCGCGCAGGTTGCTCGGTGCAGGCAGAGCCGGGGTACTGGCCTGGCGCGCTGCGTCGTCGTAGCCGCGCAACTGGTGGGCACGGGCCACAACGTTCTGGGTGGCGACAATCTCGGCACGAGGCGCACCATCTCGAAACGCCTGCGCCCCGGATTCGTATGCACTCTCCTGCGCAGTCAGGCGGCGAGGCGTGCCGATGGCGCGGTCTTCCACCACGCGGCCCTGCACGTCGATCACGTTGCTCTCGTCGGCCACGCCTGGGCCGGTACGGCGCAGTTGCATATCGCGGCCCGTGGCCCCGAGGAACTGCACGGGCGATGCGCCGGTATCAACGGACAGCGCGGCTGCCTTGGTCAGTGGCGTATTGGCAGCGGGGACAAGGCCCATGCGCTCACTCAAAGGGCGGGGGTCAAAACCCAGCGCGCCCGTGTCGAATTCGCGTGCTGGCATGTCCAAGCCACTGCGCACGGGCGCGGCGCCTGGTTGCGTGTCCCATTGCGGGGTGGTGTCGCCGGGCTGGTAGTCCACTGTGGCTGCACGCTGGCGCTCCAGCTCTGCCGGGTCTTGCAGGCTCAGTCCAGATGTGTCCACATCGCGGGTGAAGTCCATGCCATCGCGCGCCACACCCGCGCCGGGTGAGGTCGTCAGGTCCGGCGCTTCGGGCGCCTCCACTGGTGCAGCGCCTGGGGGCACTGGTGCATTGGGGTCTGCTGCGCCTGGGGATGTGGTGAACTCGTCTTGTGCGGGCGCTGGTTGCGCGCTTGGATCATTTGTAGCAGCGCCTGGTCGGGAAAATGCCTGAATTGCCTTCTGACCTGCGTACATGGCACCACTCTGTCCAATGGACGATGCAGCCTCCAGCGCAGCATTCTTTGTGTCCCACTCTCCTGTCGCCACGCCCTGCCCAACGAACTCACCAGCAAACTCGCCAGCAGGCTCCAGCGCAGCAGCGCCAGCATTGCGGGCAATCTTGTTGGCGCCCTGTTGTGTGGCTTGATAGGCGGCGTCCGATGCGATGCGGTTCTTGAATTCTGCAGATGATTGGGCTGCGCGCACTGCAGCTTTGTCTGCGGCATCAACGCCCATGTCGGCCAGAGCACGACTTGCGGCAGCTTTACCGGGTCCACTCAGCAGGAAATGGCCAAGTCCAGCCGTTGCCGTGTCCACGGCGCCAATGATTGCGCCCTTGGCCCCGGCTTGGCCAAGAATGCGGTCGCCGTTTTTGTCGAGGTAGGCACTGACTGCGGCTTGGTCAGTCGGGTCGATCTTGTCTTTCTGCAGCGCCTCCTGCACCATGGATCCGCCTTCGACTGCTGTATTCCCCAGCGACGCGCCAGCCCATCCACCCAACACCGTGCCAACCGGGCCAGCAGCGGCAGAACCCGCTGCGCCGCCTGCAATCATCCCGGCCACGGGGGCGATCATGTTGGGAACCTGCTCAACGATACCTGACCCCATGGCCTGCAGATTCTTCGCGGTTGCACGAACGCCTGGAATGAACCCTTTGGCGTTGCGCCAGTCTTTGGCAAACTCTCCTGCCACCTCTGTGACGCCACCGGTGACGCCATCGCCACGATTCCATGCGTCCATCAACTCGGCGCCTTCTTTGGTGCCTGGGTTCTTGCGGGCATAGTCCGTAGCTTCCGCCACCTTGCGCGCGGTATCGGCGCTGTCTCCGGTCAAAAGCCCTTTCGTGATCCCAATACTCTGGCTGGACTTTTTGAAGCCTCGCACCAGGGCATTGTCCTGGGAAATATCAGACTGCTCATCGAGCCAGCTGGTATCTGCTGCAGCCGAAGTGGGTTGCGGTACGGGCGTCGAGCCCTCGTCAAGCCAGTTGTTTTGTGCCATGGTTTATTTCTTGATGCGTTCAACGCCGTTGGAGTCCACAAACCGCGTCCCAGACTTGAGCGCGGCAAGGTCTTGTGGCGTGGCGACTTTTGGAAGCGCGCCTTGTTGTGCCTGCCCATCCCCCTGCGGCTTCACCCATCGACCTTCCCCTGTGCGCGTGTTCTCTTGGTACACACCGCCCTCAGTGGTCGAGCCATCTGCGTTCCTGATAGCCGGCATGACGTAAGACTTGTATTTCGGCGAAGGCTCCTTGTCAGAAACGGCAAGAGCTTGCAAATACTCCTGCGCCTGCTTGCGCTGCTCAGGTGTCGCCTTCGGGTCGATCAGCGTATCGCGCAGCTTCTCTCGCTGCGCGGCCGCCCGAGTCTGGAACCCTTGCGCCTCGCGCTTGAGACCTAACTCCTCGGCGGTCAGCGCGTTGCGGCCAGCCTCGCGGGCATTGGCGCCCTGCTCGCGCATACCGGCACGGGCGGTTTCGCCTGCCTGCTGCATGCCTTCGCGCTCCAAGCCAGCCTCAATCGTGCGCTGCTGGTTAGGCTCTGCAAGATAGCCATCGGACATTGCCTTGGACTGAGCCACAAGGGCAGCAGTGTCTGCCGTCGGCTTGCCATTGCGGTCAAGGCTGCTGTCGATGTTCATCTGCAGGTTCCGCATGGCCCGCCCTTCGGCGGTGAACGGGTCTGCCAGGCGCTGCATGCGCGCACCCACCGAGTTGTTCCGTGCGGCCTCGTCGGCGTTGATGTTCTTTGCGCGCTGCACCTCAGCGTCGTACTGGCTCAGCCCAACGCGGGCCATGGACTCGGCCTGTGACTGGTCGGACATGCGCTGCAAGATGGCATTGTTAGCCGCGCTAGGCTGGCCGGTGAAGCCCTTGGGCATGTTCATGCCGTTGGGGTCGTCGCTGTACTGACCACGGCCATGGCTATACACACCGGGCACGACCTCACGGGCTTTCGTGGTTTCGGTATCGCCTTGGGCATCTGGCTGCGGCTTGGGCTGCGGCTTGGGCGGATTCGTCGCGCCAGACATAGGCGATGTCTGCGTTCCGGCTGCAAGGCGGGCGTCTGTCGGGTTTGGTGCTGGGGCCGCAGGTTGTGTTGCTGGCGCCGTCAACGAAGGCGTTGCTGGGGTGGCTGGCTTGCTGAATGGCGCCTTGATGGCATCCACAAGCGCATTGCCCATAGCTACGCGATCCTGCGCCTTCTGCTGCTCATCGGCCACCAGTTGCGCGCCGCGTGTGCCTTGGGCGTAGGCGCCTGCTTGTGTGGCGCTGGCATTTTCCTGCGTTGGTGCTGACGCGGCTTGTGCTGCGCTTTCTGCGGCCTGTCCTGCGGCCAGAGCTTCTTGTTTGCGCTGCTCCTGCTCGCGCTCTTGATCTTGAAACCACGTTCCAACGCCACCGGGCGTTCCTCCAGCAAAGAACCCGCGCGCTGCATTGGCTTGCTCGCCTTTGACGGGCTTGTGCGTGGACTCGCGCAGGGCGTCCAGCGCCTCAACACCAACAGCGCGCACCGTATCTGCGGGCAAAACGTATTCACCGTTAGACAGTCGCGCTGGGATTGAATCGCTGGTTGTAGTGCCTTTGCCTGCGACAAAACCACGGGGTCGAACACGGCCACCATCAGCAAGTCCAAGCTCCTTCTCGCGCCGCTGCGTTGCGCTCATGCCACTGTATTCCGTCACTGCGCGCTGCTGTGGCTGTGGTGTTTGTTGCTGCGCCTGGGCCTGCTGCTGCGCCTTCTCTGCCGCAGCACGGGCGCGGTAAGCTGCAATCTGCGCATTGCGTTCTTCGTCCATGCCAAAAGCACGCTTGATGCCTCGCACAAACCCACCATCAGCGAATCGTTGCTCTTTCGCGCCAGCGGCGCTCCGTGGTTGAAATCCGCGCATAGCGCCTCCTGAAAATATCTCTGGTGGCATTCTTCGCGGTCTGTTCATTGTGGACAAACCCTATGCAGGGCTGCGCATTGGATCAAATCTGCTGCGTAATGCTCATGCTCGCGCCGCCGGTGATCGAGGCCGACGTAGCCACCGCGTTGAACGCACTGGACACCTGCTGCGCCATGATCTGAGCGCCGACCTTGCTTGCATCCAGTCGGGCATCGTTGGTGTGCATCAGCGCATCGCCGTTGATCTTGGCCGCCTGTAGGGTCAAGCTCTGGGATGCCTCGTACTGCTTCATGCTGGCTTCCCACATGCGGGCGTACAGCTCTGCCTGGGCCTGTGTCGCAGTGGCCGCGACCTTGTAGCCGTCCACCAGCACGCTGGCCTGCTTGGCTGCGGCGTCCACGCGGGCCACCTGCGCATTGACCTTTGCCTTCCAGCCGTCCCACTCCAGGCCCTTGCCTGCCACCTGGGCCTGGTACTGCGCCACGGTCACGCGGGCCTTCTCTGCCTGTGCTCCAGCCTTGGCGCTGTACGCCTGGGCCAGTGCTTTGTAGTTCTCCACCTTCATGCCATCGGCGCCAAGCTGGGCCTTGAACAGCTCCACCTTGGACATTTCCGCGTTGTTCAGCGCAACGAAGGCGCGGATTTGCTCGCCAGCGGTCTGAATCTTCGCCTTCTCCAGCTCCACCAGGGTCTGGGCTGCGGACACCTGCGACTTGTAGATTTCCACCGTCGCCATGGCCCCCTCGATCTGGGCCTTGTACTGCTGCACCAGGGCGGTATTGATCTGCGACTTCAGTTCCTCGGCAGACAGCAGCGCCTTGAACACCTCGACCTTGTTCAGCTCGGCCTTGATGAGCGTCTCATAGGCCGATGCGTAGGCTTGGTAACCAGCCAGCAGCGCCTTGAAGTGCTCCAGCGCGGCGTTGTGCGCCTGAATCTCGTTGTCCGCAGCGGCCTTCGCTGCCTCGAACACCAGCAGCTCCAGCTTGTACGCCTGATCCATGAGTTGGGTTTCCAGGCTGATCGCCGTGTCGATGGCGTGGCGCAGGTTCTCCTGGGCAAGCTCCGCTTGCTTGATTGCCACATCGCGGGACAAAGACGATAGCTTGTCGTGGTACTCCCTGCGGGAGTCGGCCAGCATCCCGGCCAGCGCACCGGTTGGCAGGGGGAAGCCCATCGCCTCGGCGGCGCGCTTGGCTTCTTCCTCTCGGGCCAGGGCAATTTGCGTCTCACGATCCCGCGCACGATCCCAAATCCCCTGCTCCACCGCTGGCGACAAACCGCTTGCGCCGGTCAGGCGGGCATTGATCGTGGCCTTCAGGTTGTCCAGCAGGGCAGATGCGTACCCAGCCCCTCGGGTGTAGTTCAGCTTCGTGGGCGCCAGCACCGACAGCGTTGGGATGTCGTCCAGCTTGTCCAGCCAGTCCTCATGCAGGTTGATCCCGCCAAATGTGTGCGTGCTCAGGGTGAGCATGGTCGGCACAGTTGGCAGCGTCACCGTGGGCGCAACCGGAACGGCCACATCGTTGACTGTGGGAAGCACCGGCACAGTCCCGAAATGCACATCCGGCAATGCGCGATCTGGCAGCGCGGGCGGCGTGGCCGTGAAGTCATCAATGACCACCTCGCCAAGATTTGCCGACAGCGCTCCAGGCTCATTGCCGAAATCGCCAAGCGCCGCCGATGGCAGGCTTGGCATGTTGGGGATGGCCGCAATGGTTGGGGCAGCCATGGTCTGCCAGGTCACATTCACGCTGGGCGGAGCGTAGATGCTCTGGCGCAGCCCGTCCAGGAAACCGCTCATTTCTGCCTTGAGCGAGTCGGCCAGCGTAACGGATCGCGTGTACTGGTCTTTGACGATGGACGCCGGGCCGTCAAAATCGAAATCTGCCATGGTCATACCCTCCGCTTGGATGCGTGCATCAGTACCTCGATGCGGTCAAGTTGGAATTGCTGGCCCGTGGGGTTGCTGAACCCGAAGCCCATGTAGTTTTCACGGATGCCCCTGCCTACAAGGCATCTGGTCTGCCCACTGGCCTGGCCTGGAAAGCTGTAGCTCCAGCTCGCACCCTCGCCGAACACCGTGGCCTGAAAGTTGCCCGCCCCCTTCATGGAGAAATAGAGCGTGCTTACATGCTTCTTGCGCGTGTCCTCGCGCAAAGGCTTGGGGGTTCGCGCCTGGGCCACGATGGGCTTGTCAATGTCCAGGTCGCCACCGAAAGCGAACAGGCCCGTAGCCGAACCGCCGTGCGTTGGCGTGATGCCGTGGAAATCGAAGTTGTCGTATTCCGACACGGCGCCTGTGATGGTATTGATGACGATGGTGTTCATCAGAATACTCCTGTTGCCTTCACATCATGAGGATGGTCAGGGAAGACGTCTTCAAGGTCGCGCACACCGGCGCTATCTATGAGGAATGCCTTGTCGATGTACTTGGTTGTGCCTACGGACGCATCGACATGCATGTAGGCAGCGCCCGTCTCCGGCGTTTTGATGTACTTCACCGCGACAGCCGGCATCCCGAGCACGGGTGGAGCGACGCCACGCAAGCTGTTGATATTTTTTTCGCCGAGCGGTTCCAGCGGAGTCCCGTCGCCCGCCACGGCGTATCTCAGACCGCGCGGGGAGTCAAAGCCGGTGGTAACGTCCCAGGCGGAAATGCCGCCCGAGGTTTTCAGGCCCTCGTTCTCCACCGCGAGGGGGGAAGCGCCGACAGGCGGGAAAAAGCCGAGAAGTTTGTTCTCGCGCGTGTCGTATGCCAACTGAAATGTCCTCTTTGCCCCCCTGCACTCTATGACAAACTCGACGCTCGGCGGTGGTGGAAAACCGCCACCTGCGGAATTGGTCGAATCTGCGCTGGGCGGCTCGGAGGTTCCGCGGTACCAGTAGTTGGCCGATCTGGTTGTACGGAACACGCACTCCACGTAGCACAGCAACGACAGCTCAGGGTCGTAGGCGCAAAGCTGCCGAATCTCCCGAGTGATCGTGTAGTCGCTGTGTCCCTCACTCTCCAACGTTATATGGTATGCACCGCTAACCATCACGTGACTTTTAGTCCTGGAGACATCGCATACCTCGTCCAGGCCCTCACGAGCCGTATAGAACTTCCTGCCGTCGTTCAGGATGAAGTAGGTATCTTGCCTCAGCCGTAACGTGACTACCTGGTGAGTCTCCGTGAGGATTTGTTTTGGTTCATTTGGGCCGAGCGCGGCCCGGGCGTCACTCGGATATATCGGCGTCTCGCCGCTATATCCGTCATCCCACCAGCCATCTATTTCCGAATGGGACAGGTGCCCTGTGGACGACTCGACGTAATCCAGCTCGGTGCATCGCGGCAAGAACACGCGGGCGTTTCCGACGTAGTGCGGGTGTACGCTGTGGACCTTCTCTTTGCGGGAGAATCGCCCGCCAATGGGGCCGTCCTTGGTCATGTTCCCCCGCAATTGCCAGTAGCCGCTCTCGAATGTCACGAGGCGGGTAGTATGCAAAGGCATGGGAGTGGTCTTCTCGGTGACGTTGACTGCCGTGATGTTCGCAGAGCCGAAGTGGACGATGCCGCGCCCAGGAACAAAGGTCGCGTTCACCTTCGTAGCTGCGCTGATTTCGGTTTGAGGGACGACATATACTGGCGCCTTTGCGTACTCTGTACGGTCCACGCGCATGCGGTCGGCTTCCCACACCACATCTTCGACCCTCCAGAACTTAACATCGGTTGCACCCATCGGCTCGTATGTAGCGATCAGCTCTCCGGTATCAGGGTTGTACCCACCAATTTGGGTGTGCTGGTATTCAATTTTTGCCGTGCCATCCACAACGTCCCCGGCTGTTGTCGGCAACGAGTAGGCCCTCACCACATACATGACTCCGCGTCCATTGCGATTGATTGATGTGGTGTTCGGGACCAGACTTCCAATTTGCGGGTCTGGCGATGACTCATAGATGACGACTTCGCTTGAAGGATTCCTCGCAATACCTATCAATGGCGCAATCGGTGCGCCGAATGGCGGGACAGCGCTGCCAGGAGTGACGCCGGCGCTGTAGGCTGCGGTGATGCGGCCAGAGGCTCCGCCAACCAGGATGAAGGCGTCCGCGTTCTCAGATACACCGACAATCTCGTCACTACCTGAGGTGATGCCGACTACATTCCCGTACCGTCCGAGCAACCCGCTGCGGTAGGTGTAGCGCACTTTGCCTGGGATGGTGCTTGATGGGCAGACGTAGGCGGCATTGTTGTACACGGGCCTCGCGCCAGGCAGTTGCGGCGGGGATAGCGGGAAATTTTTAAGGCTCTTCCGAACCCACTTGGCGCTCGGCATACCAACCGAACCCTCGTTGATCAATGCGAATGCGCCGCTGGACGGCGTGAACAAAATGCCACTAAAGGCGTCCGGCAGTTGGCCGCCCGCAGCCACCGTCCACACCGTGCATGTGCAGGATGCGCCAGAGCACTCGATGGTGTATTGGCTACCGTCCAGCAAGCGCCCTTGCCGCGTCGGGTTGGGTACGACGGACACCCGCGCAGCGCCAACGAAGGCGTTGTACGCCGTTTGCAGCATGGCGCCCTGCTGCGCAGTGAGTGGCGGGCCGTACACAACGAGCTGCGGCGGCGTCTGCCCGATGATGGGCTGGCCGTGAAAGGTCATAGCATAGGGGTTCCATGGCTTCATTGCTGCGGCACCACGATGTATTGAGGGATACCGTTGACCGTGCGAAACGTGGCGGCCACTTCCTGGGCCGTGGTCTTGTATCGGTCTGCCGTCAGCATGGACAACTGCCCGTCGCCGAACCCGGCCACGATGAAGCCGCCAACGATGCAGAGCACCGCATCGCCGCGCCCAACGCCGTCGCCCAGCTTCACGCGCTCGCCTGGAGCAACCACGCCAGAGCCTGGAACCACATAGCCCGCAGCGACAGAGCGATACACCATCTGGTCGAACCGCTCGCCCGCCAGAAAAACCAGCTCGGTTTCCGTGCCCACGTAGATGCCGCCATCACCAGGGGCCACCATTGTGATGGGGCTGGAGAACTGCCGGAAGTCACGCCACGCCACAAGGTGCATGGAGCCCGGTACCGTCGCCCATAGCGTCGTTCCCACGGCGATCAAGACGCGCCCGCGCCAGTAGGCCATGTGCGTTCCGACAGGCGCAGCAAACGTGCCCAGCGTGCGGCATGGCACCACCAGAGAGTCATTGGCACCGGAGAAGTCGAACGTGCTGCTTGTGGTAGCGCCAGCGAAGTACCCGCCCTCGCCACCTTCGCCACTCAGGTACACGCACACCTCGTACCCGTCCAGTGTCGGCAGGCCGTCGATGCGAAGCCCGCCCAGGCCGATGGGGATCAACCCCGCGTCCAACGCTGGCCCTTCCACGCGGTCGCTCAGGCGCCGGTAGGTCAGGAACATGCGGTAGCTGCCAGGGAACATGGCGCCGTGCGCAGGCGCCACGCTGCCAGCACTCTCAGGCGCTGGGATCGTCCAGTCCTGCAAAGTCAGGCCATCGGTCATGCCGTGGATCAGCCCATTGCTGAACAGCGTGCGGCCATCGGGCAAGTTGCAGTAGCGCACGCGGCTGAATCCCAGGGCCGGGTGAATCACATGCCGGTCGCCGTTGGGCCAGATCGCCGCGAGCACCCCGCCCACCGTCGCCAGCATGTAGCCCGTGGACTGGTGCAGGTTCTTGTGGCACAAAGCAGACGCCTCGCTGTACCCGCCCCTGCGGGAAATCTCGCCGGTAAGGCCGATGTCCACGTTCAAAGCCGAAGCAAGCTCGCCGCTGCTGCGCCGATGCCCAGGCAATACGTTGTTGATTCCTGTGAAGCTCTCGAACGTCAGCATGTGGCTCCCCTGTTAATGGTCGGCGTACCGGAGCGAAAGCACAATGCGGTGCGAGGTCTGACGGTAACGCCGGAGATTCGCGGAACCCCGGAGTAGAAGGCAAGTACGCCCTGCCCTTGCGCTACGGCGCTCGCGTCTGCCGTCGGTACGCCCGCACGTACCGCACAGACGCCTTGCACATGGGCGGTTGTGCGGGCGGATGGAATGCCAGCGTAAAACACACAGGAGCCCACCACACTCAATCTAGCCCGCGCCTGTGGCGTGCCAGCGGCGGCCACACAAACTCCTTGAGCACGGAGTATTGGGTAGGCTTGTGGTTCACCGGCTGCAAACACTGCCGAGCCCTGCGCCTGCACTGTTGCCGTGTTGCGCGCCGAAGGTGTGCCAGAAGCAAAGGCGCGGGTGCCAAGCGCCGTCAACATAGTGTTCGCCGGAGGCATGCCTCGCAGAGCCATGGGCGATCCACTGGCAACCGCATAGACGCCTCTCGGGCGCACAGTCCTGTGCGACCATGGGAACGCGGTTGGCTGCCCCGCTGCGAACGCGACCACGCCAACAGGCTCAATGGTCGTTGGGTAGCCAAGTTGCGCGGCGGGTTCTCCGGCTCCGAACGCCAGAACCCCTTCGGCCTGCACTGTGCGGTTTGGCCCACGCACTGCGGTCGGGGCACCTGCAGCAAATGCGGCCACCCCCACGGGGAAAACAACATCGTTCTCTTGCGCAATTGCCGTCGGCGTACCAGCGGAAAAGACAAGTGCGCTGCCTGCCTGCACCGTGCGGTTTGGTCCGCGTACTGCTATGGGCGCGCCAGCAGAGAACGCTAGTGCCGAACCGGCGATGACGGTGGTGTCGGGGTCCAGCGCACCGAACCCTGCTTCATATCCAGCAGGCGGCGTGTGGTTGAAGGCTGTCGCCCCAAAGTTCGCGGTGATCGTGCCCGCGTAGCCTACTGCCGCGTAGAACTGCGAACCCGTCAGCGTGATCGTCACCCCGAAGTCCACGCCGTCTGCCCAAAACTTGAGCGTCTTGGCTGTAGCGTCTAGCAACACACTCAAGGTCGTGGTCGGCGCACCAACCGACGACGAGGCGGTAATGCCTGAGTTGGTGTATATATCTCCCGTTGTACTCTCGGCGGCCCACGCCTCAGCGTCAGACCCCGGCCAGCTGTCAATGTTACTGGCAGACGTGGCGACGCCCGCCATGATGCCTGAAACACCAGACGGGTACGTCAGCTCCCAGTAATACTTACCATCGGTGGCCCCAAACGTCGAGCGCACACTTTCGCTCGCACCGCATGACGCGGTAAGGTTCCCCCCCGTCAGGGCAACACCGGCGGCCTTGTCCGCCGGGTTCCAGGCGGTAGGGATGACGGCCATGATGACCCTTTACGGCACGAGCGAGAAAATCTTGTAGGCGCCGTTGTCCCACTGGACGGTGATGTCGCCGCCGTTCGTGGCCATCGGGAGGCCAGTCACGGTGTCCACGAAATAGAGCAGAGGCGATGTACCTGCAACGCCGGTGTCTTTGTAGATCGCCAGGTAGCGCGCGTTGGCACCCGCAGTGACGGCTGTGTACACAGAGTCGGCGGCGTCAAACACGCCACCCGTTACGGCCTTGCTTGCCAGGGTCTGCGCAGTGTTCAGCGCTGAGGCCGACACGTCCGACAGGAACTCATGCGAGGCGCTGTAGGTGTAGGCGTCCGACAGAAGAGCCACCTTGATGGTGTCGGATGTGAGGTTGATGGAACCGCTGAGAATTTTCTCGGCGCCCTTGGGGTATAGCTTGTTTGCCATGGGGTACTCCTGCAATGGTTGGATGCAGTGTCCCCATGCAGCGCAGCGGCATCAAACCCTATACGGGGCGCCTTTTGACGGAGACAAGGCAGCCCTACGGAAAGATCGACACGTTGTGGTGCACCACGTCCTCGCGCGTGGTGCGTCGCATGTCGCTGTCGGGCATTGGGCCGAAATACGCGGTGAATTCTGCTTCTGCTGCTGCAGAGCGCGCCGCGTCGAAACCGTCTGCGTCTGGCACGCTGAACGCCTTGTGCAGCGCCCACTGGATCAGGTGCTCATGGTGGGCCGCATGGATTTCCGGCTTGTCCATGTCGTTGGCCAGTTGCTTGAGCGGCAGGCGGTAGCACTCCAAGTGCAGCACATCACCGGCCTGGATGGCGCCTACAACGCGCAATGTGGTGTCGTCCTGGATCAGCCACTGGCTGGGCTCGTCCATGTCGCGCCAGTCGCACACGTTGGCGTCCAGCCACTCGCGCGACTTGATCGCCATCGAACGCGACGATTCGGATCCAGAGCCCTTGATGCGCAGGTTAATCAGCTCGTACACCGATGCGTGCAGTGGGTAGGTGTGCTGACCTGGTGTAAGCGCGATCTGGCACACGGCCGGGTTCTCATCCTCGCGGATCAGCCGTCCACGAACGCAAGCCTGCGCCTGGGCGTCGTTGAGCCAGTCCATCACCGCCTCGTCTTGCCAAAGGAAAGGCTGTTCCGTATCCTGTGCAAGCACGCGAAACCGGCGAATCAGGTCTTCGAGGGTCATATCAGCGGGCGCCGAACTGCTCGATCAGGGTGGAAACCTCGGCGCGCAGCTTTGCGATGCCCAGGCGCTTATCCATCTCCACGTCGTACTTGCGGGCGTATTCTTCCAGCGCGCCCTTGTCCATGCTCTCCACAGTCAGCAGCATGTTCTCGGTTTGCTGGTGTTCGTTGGCTGCTTTGCGCTCCTGCTCTTCATGCAGTGCCTGCGCCTTTTGCAGTTCCTCTGCCTTACCCTTGGGCGACTTGGCATCTGCAGGCGTGTCCTTGGCCAGCGCAAACTCGGCAAAGCGCAGCAGTCGCTTGGCAGTGTCCGGCGTAACCATGTGAGTGTCGCCAGGCGCCCAGACGGTGCCAGCCTTGTCGTTGTAGGGCTTGCGCCCGCTGTAGGTCAATCGTGTGAAGTTCATGGCCGGTCCTTGAAGGTGTGCCGAAGCAGGCCGGCGTTACCCGGCCTGCGCTCTCATGCCATCAGGCGCTCAGGGCTGGCCTTCGCTGGCAACGGTCAGCACAACGTCAATGCGCGATGCCTTGGCGTTGTTGGCTGCGGCCGTGGTCAGGATCAGGTAGGCGTCCTTCGGCAGCGTCACCGGCGCGTTGGTCGTGGCATTGCGCAGTCGCGCAGCCGTGGCCAGGTTCAGTGCGGCGCCAAAGTAGTCGTCGTCCTGCGGCACATTGGTGTCGTTGACGCCATCGACATACTCGAAGCCCAGATTGCCGGTGATGGTGGCGGTCATGCCGACCGAAACAATCGCCAGACTATCGAGCAGGCTGGAGCCCGCAGGGATGACGCCGATGCGCACCTTGTCGCCCGAGGCGACGGCAGCAGTGGAATCACCGCCGACGACACCGCCGTTAGCGGCGGTCTGCAGCGTGTAGTGCAGGCCGTGGGCATTGCCCCAGGGGGTTGCGCCCACGTTGTTGCGGGCGTTGTGGTTCTTTTGGGTGATCGTGGCCATTTCAGCCTCCGTATTCAGTGTGTGAATGTGTTTGGGATGACCCGGACCGCCTCACGGTGATCCGGGTTGCTCGGAGGCTTACTGGCGGGCCCCGATGATCGGCACTGCCGTGTCGATGGCAATCACGCCGTGGTCGGTGAAGTGCTTGATGCCGCCACCTTGATCCACCAGCCAGCGAACCTTGGCCAAGCCCTGGATGGCGCCAATCAGCAGCTCCATCTTGTCGTCGTGGTCGAATTCCTTCTCCTTCCAGAAGAAGGGCATGCCACCGTGACGGCTCGATGCGAAGGCCTGCGCCAGCGCCTGGCCACCCAGCAACAGCGCGCGGTCCACGGCGTGGGTCGTGCTGAAGCTGATGGGCACCGTGCAGGTGCTTTCCGTTTCGCTGGTGTACGAATCGCAATAGCGGATCGTGTCACCGGCATAGAAGCGGATGGGCTTGGGCATCTTGCAGATCAGCACGCCATTCCACAGGCCCACCTCACCCAGGAACAGGGGGTGGTTCTCGGCCTTGGCGGCGCGGGCCATGGCGTTGGCCTGGAACTGGCGGAAATTCGTGTCCTGCGCGAAGCTGTGGTACTGCGCAGGCGACACCAGCAGGCAGCGCAGCGGCGAGTCCTCGGCCACCTTGTCGCCCGGCAACTTGATGGCAGGGGGCGGCAGGGCAATCGACTCGATCACCGTGCGAATGCTGTCCACCACATCCATGTCCAGCAGGTCCGTGGTTGCCAGGTCGATTTCGCCGGTGTTGACGGCGAAAGGCTTGATGGCAGAGCCATCGGCCACGAAGTGACGGTTCTTTGTGGGAGCCTTCACGTCGTTGATCAGCATTTCCGCGAACTGGGCATGGCCCTCGGTTGGAACGCGCCACTCGATGTTGTCGTGGAAGCCACGGGCGCCCGCCATGTGCACCAGCATCGACTGGTCCTGGTAGGCATCCATCAGCGACTGCGCAATGGGGCGGCCGACCTTGCGGAAGTCCACCGGAGAGCGCAGGTCAGTCATGGTGTCGCCCACGTCCACGGGGAAGCGCGCCTGGTTGACGCGCACCCGTGCCTTGTCCAGCGACACGCCAACACCCTTGCCCTCGGCCATGCGGCTACCCATGATCGGGTAAGCGCCAACGGGTTGAACGAAGTGGAATTCCACCTCATCGCCCTTGCCGCGCGACAAGTCCACCGTGCGAACGATGGGAAGGTCGGTGCTGGTCTGCTTGCGCAGAACGTTGTTCACCTCGCCCTCGCCGGAGGGCATCTTGCCTACCATGCGGTTGAGCGTCGAATTGCGCTGCATGGACTGAGCGAACAGCCCCGCAGCCTGTACATACTGGGCATTGGCAGAGCCTGCGCCCACGGAAGTCTTGGACATGATCGTCCTCCATCTAAGGGAGAGGGCTGCCCCATCACGGGATGGCCCAGGGTTTCAAAAACGCGCGGCGGTCAGGCCACGCTGTTCATCAGCCGGTTTTGCTTTTCAGGGCTCAAACCAGCCATGTAGTCCAGCAACGCTGCGGGGTTGGATGCCATCGCGGTCACCCGCTCGGCCTCCGTTGCGCCGGATGCAGCAGCGCCTGGCAGGTCCGACAAACTCGCCGGAGGCTGCGCCTGCGCCTTCTCCAAAGCCCTCGTCACAGCATCGGCAGGGGTGCCTTTGCCGGTAGCGGCCTTGAAGGTCGAAAACACGTCGATCACGTCCTGAGCCGCGCCATTCGTCATGGCGTACTCGATGCCAGCCCGTGCAAAAGCAGGCTGCGCTCCCATCCAGCGCTTGAACTCGGCAGACTCGAACACCTCATCGGCGTCCGGGTGTGCCGCGTAGATGGCGCCCGTATGGGCATCCACCGCCTGTTTGGCTTCACGCTGCCGTAACGGCGCCAGGGCCGCCTCCAGCTTCGCGTCCACCATCGCGGCTGCGCGCTGCTCCACCAGGGCTGCAACACCCTTGGCAATGGCTTCCTCGGAAAAGTCCCCAAAAAGGGACACATCCACACCAGCGGCTGCGGCGGCCTGGGCCATCGCAAGGTTCTGGTCTGCCTGGGTCGGTGCGTGGCCGGCGTCCGCTCTGGCCTGCGCTTGATCTTGGGCGGCAGTAAGGTTTTGGGCCTGGGCAGTGGTCAGTTGCCGCAGCTGGGCCTTGAGCTGTTCGTTCTCGGCCTTAACGCTGTCTCGCTCCTGGCGTGCCTGGGTGAGCTTCTCGTAGGGGATCGTGTATTCACCGGATTTGCTGGCAATGGGCGCTGGCTTCTCGTCTTCCTGAGCTGCTGCGGCCGGTGCTGCGGTATCGCGGTTCGTGGTTTCGGGTTGTGCTGCAGTGCCGTCATTGGCAGGCGCATCGGTCTTTGGCTGGCTCGCGTCCGCGTCCAGATCCAGCGTACCGGCGAATGCCGCGTCGAGCAGTTGCTGTGCTGTGGTTGTCAAGTTCTGTGCTCCATCCCCTGCTATCCGGCAGGGCCTGTTGGTGGGCACACCGTTTCGAGGATCGGGCCAGGGCCGAAACCCTGGCCTTCACGCTCTCCAGCGGTGGGAGTTGGCCGACCCATCACGGGCGGGCTGGATACAGTCTCGCGGGGGCTGCTCCTGTTTGTGAAACCCTATACTGTGCGGGCGCAAAAAAGCCGCCTCGGTGGGCGGCTCTTTTCTCCGGGATTTCTCCGGGATTTAGGTGCTGGCCAGCTTGGTACGCAGCTCGTAGTCCATGAGGGGCCATATCTTTTGCACCGCGTTCTGGCGGGCGATCTTCCGACCGATTTCCGCGTCGAAGTTCTCGGGGCTGGCGCATGCGCTTTCACCAGTCACGGTGAAGCCGTTGCGCAGCACCAGGACGCAGAAGGTCAGTACATCCAAGCCATCCGGCGCAATGACATCCCAAGCGTCTGCGGTAGTCTCTCTCGCGGCGCGCCCAACGCAGCCATCGGCGGCCGTGAAGTAGTGTTCGCTGGCTATGTTGGCCTCGATGTCGGCATCGTAATGCAGAATTTCGCGGAGACGTTGCGCGTCTAAAATTGAGGAAGCCATGCTGTCGTTACTCCTATAACGATTGTTCGGTCAGAGCCCGCGCCGGATTGCCGTCCGTCGTGGGCTCGCTTATTTTAGTCCTGCCTTAGCGTTTCGATGCCAGCGTTTGCGCCAATATCCGCGCTGGTTGGCACGTCCGGTGTAGTCGGCGTCGTGTCTCCGGGAAGCCCGCCAGGTTCGTCCACCACAATTTGCTGCGCTGGGACTGGGATGTTCGGGTCGTGGCCCGCCGGACTTGGCGGCTGCCAGCCCGCCTGTTTCATGACAACGTCGCCCACGGGCGCAATTGCAGGGTTGAGCGCAATCTTCTCCGCAGCCTGCATCGCTGCAAACGTGCTGGTGATGCCTGTGTTGACGGCCTCCTTGATCAGCTTCTCCACCTGGGCATTGCCCACGCGCTCCTTGATGTCCAGCTCGCGCACCTTGAGCTCGTGCAGCAGTTCGGCCTTGACCTCGGCGCGGATTTTCTCGGGGTCGGCCTGGCTGCCTGCCTGCGCCATGCGGATGGCTTCGACCACCTCCTTCTTGCGGGGCAAGTCCATCAGGTCGATCATGAACGGCATCACCACCTGCTGCATTTCCGGTGGCAGCGACTTGACCGCCTCGGACAGCGAGTTGAGTTGCTGCGCGCGGAAGCTGCTGGAGCTTGGCACATCCTCCAATGCCACCTTGAGCCTGGTGCGCAGCACATCGTTGCTCAGGTACAGCAGCCCGGTGTCTGGGTCCACCTCGGGATGGTTGAGCACCACCGTGCGCGGCGGGTTCAGCACATCACCCTCGATCACGATGGTGGTTTCCTCCTTGCCCATGTCCTCGATTTCCAGCGCCAGCAGCAGCTCGCCCACCATCGTGCGCGATTCCTTGAACTGATCCATCAGGTCGGCCACACTGACGTGGGATTGCTCCACCTGCGTCTGCTCCTGGATGCCGGATCGCGCCGTTCCCTCCTGGCCCTGGAATGCCGGTGTGATGGGACTCACGCGCGAGATAGCCCGACGGCTGTCCTCCATGAGCTGGAACTGCTGGGCGTTGAGCTGGAAATCCGTCTTGACATCGAAGCGCGCTCTTGGATTGTTGCGGAAGTGGTCGGCATCCAGGATCACATCGGCATCGGGGCGGGCAATCATGCGTCGCAGCTGGTCATCGCTCATGGCTACAGCACCCTTTGTGCGCTCCGTGCGGCGAGATGACAAGCCCCAGCGCAATTTTGCGATGGTCGAATTCAAATTGTCCTGCGGGAAAAGCATGTCGCGCACCAGCCCGAAGGGGATGCCGGTCATGTCCTCGCGGTATCCCCAGAACGGCACATAAGGGAAGTGCGGGTGCGGGTACGGTGTCTCGCTGTCGTGCAGGCAGAACGGCCCCATCCAGTAGCTGCGGCGCACGCGGGCAATTGTGGTGCGCTCCAGCGTGCCGTGGCCGCCAATTACGGCTGCCTGGTGCGCGGGATTGTCCTGATCGAACTCCACCACGCGGCCGCCCTTGAGCTTTAGCACCACGGCACTGACCCAGCGCCGATACCAAAGCTCCACCAGGCACACTTCGTCGCTCTCCTTGCGATACCACGACTGCTCTCGGCTCGTCCATGCCCGGCTGGTGTCGGCGGCAGCGTGCAGGCCGGTCGATACACCGCCCTCCACGACGTAGCTGCCATAGCCGCCCAAGCCACTGGCGGCCTCTGCCTGCTCGATCAGGGCCTTATGCTTGGGAAAGGCTGCGGCTGCCCGCGACTTCTTGATGAAACGCTCGCGCAAAAGCCACGCGGCGTCGCTCAGGTCGCGCTCCTTGGCCCGCATGTCCCAGAAAATCTCGTTGCGGTGCACGTACCGGCAGCGCTTGTTGTAAGCGAAGGGGTCTGAGCTGCGCGCAACCTCGACCCAGCCCAGGCCCACGCTCGCCTGCGGCCGGAACGCCTCGCTCATGGCGGCATCGGCCTTGCTGTGGCGCTCGGCCTGGTTCAGGCGGTAGTTCAGGCCATCGGCCACATCCTGGCCTTCGGGGTCACCATCAGGGCTCACGCGCCAGTCAGTGCGGGTCTTGGCCTCATAGCCGCACACCGCCGCGATGGCCGGGCCGATAATGTTCTCCTTGGCCGGGGGCACGCCCATGGATTTGAGCCGGGTCAGCAGCTTCGAGTCCAACTGGTTGCCGTCCACGTAGTCCGCCTCGATGTCGGCCTGCGCGCGCCATGGCGGCTGGTCAATCGCCTCGTCGATGATGGTGGCGAACTCGTCGGCGGTCATTGGCGCGCCCAGGTCAGCGGATGCGGGGGGTTTGGTGTATCGCATGGGTGGCCTCATGTGCGCCAGTCGGGCGCCTCGGGGGGTTCTTGGTAGTCGTGGGTGGACTCGCGCATCAGTGGCACGGCCTGGGCGATATAACGTGCGCAATCGGCGCCGTGCGAGTGAGCATCGTGTAGTGGCCCCATTGGCTCACCGGTCTTTTGATGCACCATGCGCTGATAGCGCTTGAGACACTCCAGCAGCCTACCTGTCTTGGCTTCATCGAAAAACATCTTGGGGAAAAGCATTCGCAGCGCGCGTATGCCTTCTTCCACGCCAGATTGGACAAGCACATACGGGCGCCTGCCCATGGAGCGCATCAGTTCTTCCGTGCTCTGTCCCGTCTGGAAGTTTCGCGTGCGCGCATCGTGCGGCAGGTAGTCTGTTCCCCAGCGGTACGGAAGCTTCTCAAGCTGGGCGATATACCAGTCCAGCGTTCTATGGCTGTCCTCGATGTAGCCGATGACACGCACGTCCTGCTGACCGCGCTGCACCAGGGCAATTGCCATGGCGTCATTCCACCCCAAGTCCCAGACTGTATGCACTGGCAAGCTGGAGTCATAGGGTACAGGGCAAACGCGCTTGTCGTGCAGCGCCTGCACAATTTCGTGCCGGTAGATAGACCCAGCGGCCACGCTTCTGGCCTTGCCCTCCCAGATATGCTCATAGTCCTCGGTCAGCATGGAGCGCTTTGCCTTCCTGCGCTCCTCATCCAACACTTGTGGAAACCACGGGTTGTCACGCCAATTGACTTGCTGCACCCATGTATCACTGCTCGGCATGGCGACAAAGCGGCTGTAGGTCGCGTCCGTCTCCATGTCCGGGTTCAGGGTCATCCAGATTTCGGAATCATCCGCGCGGATTGTGGGGATCAGCACATCCCATGACCTTTCGCTGATGCCGTGGGCTTCCTCGCACCAGACGATTTGCACGCCCTCGAAAGACTTTATCGAGTCAACTGTGTGCGCCTGCAGGCCGGAGAAAAGAATCAGCGTGCCATTCTTTCCCCTGATTTCAGTGTCCAGAACCTCGTAGAACCACTCCAGCCCCAGCGAAACGATCTGGTCTTTGAGCAGCCTGTGAACCGAATCGCGCATGGACTTCTGCACTTCACGGGCGCACAGGATTCGGGTAGGCTCTCGCGCACCTCGAAGCAGCAGCGAGATAGCCACGGCCCACGACTTTCCGCCACCGCGCCCGCCATGCATGACCTTGTAGCGGCGCTTCTGCTTGAGCAGCGGCTCGGCCCATCCTGGGAGCATGACGGGTTCACGCTTCATCGTCATCTTCCCGCCGCTGTGCGTGCATGTAGCCGACCGTCAGCGAAAACTGCGCCGGGCCGCCGTTTGGGCTGGTGTGCTCCTGCGTCACTTTGTCTCCGTACTTCTTGGGCGCCAGCTTGGACAGCAGCCACTTGCGGGCATCCACGCGCAGGCGGTTGCGCTGCACTGCCACGGAATCGAACACCACTTCGGTTTTCCCGTCGCCGTCGTCCTGCGTGCCGTGCTTGTCGGCGCGAACCGTGGTGCATTCCTCGTCGGCAATGCTCAGGATGTCCTCGGCCATATACTCCGCCTGCAATTCGCGCGCGCGCGCGTACCGTTCCCGAAGGTTTTCATTGCGCTCGTCGGCCAGCCAGCGCATGAAAGTTGTGACGGATGGAAGGCCAGGCTTTCCGCACACCTCGCGCAAGCTGCCGCCTTCTGCGATCCCCTCCAGCACCGCATCTGCAGCGACGCTCATGTCATAGGCATGCGGCGCGGTCTTGACGGGTGCTTTCCGTGCAGGCGCGGCTTTGCCTGCGGCCTTCTTGGTGGCTGCAGGCTTGGCTGGCGGGGGCTTGTGGGGTTCGGGCTTCTTGCCCTTGGGGGTAGCTGCCATGCCGGGAGTGTTCCCGGGGCGGCTTGTATGACCTAACCCTATGCTGGGCGGGGCTTCCAGTGGGTTATGCCAGCAGCCAGAGCCGCGCACGCCAGCGCAACGGTGCGGCTTGGCGTGACGGGCTTGCCCGTCGTGCGGCTTTTGCCAGCGAGCCACTCGGCGTAGGTCGCCCGGCTCACGCCCAGGGCTTGGGCTGCGGTGTCGTAGGTGTAGCCCATGTGGGCCTGCCAGGCGCGCAGGTCTGCTGGGGTCATGGATTCCTCGCGTTCCATTCGTTTGCCTCGCGCGCCAGGCGCTGCAGCCGCTGCACCAGGTCATGCAGAGGTACACCGCGCGCCAGCTCGTAGTTCTGGAACTCGCCCAAGGTTTCGGGCGCGGCTTTGATGTCGGTGAAGCCGGCGCCGCGCTCCACCGTGAACTCCGCGCCGCTGATGTGGCGCAGGCGGCCATTTGGCAACCGGGACCAGGCCCGGTGCCAGTTGTGATGCTTACCGGTCACCTTCGTCCACCACAATCTCGGCATCGAGTCCGGCGTCGGAGATCGTATAGGTTTCGGTGCGGCCGCTCAGGGCGTCCCGGCTGCTGATTTCGATGCTGGGGGTGTTGCCCTCGCGCAGCTGGAACTCGGCGTCAGCAGCCCAGGCGCGCAGCATGTCGGCTGTGAAGTGGTCGCCTCCCAGCTTGTGGCTGTCTGCCAGGAACTCTTTGATTTCGGCCAGGCCGGCAGCGTTGACAGTACAACGAAGGCTCCGCTCGTCAAGCGCCGCGTGCGCGCACTCAACTGCCTCTTGATCTTCGTCGGCGATGCCGAGCGCCGCGAGCGCGGCCCCGTCTTCGAGGCCATGGCGGATGCGCCGGCATCCCTCGGCGGTCAAAGCATTCGGGTCGAGCCCGAGGTCTTCGGCCAGTGTGGCGATGATGTCTTGTGCGGTCATGATGTATCTCCTCAGAGAGCCAGGTTCCGCCTGGCGTCAGTGCACTCGATTTCGTGTGCATGGCTTTATTATACGTCTCGTTTTGAAACTATGCAAGCCTTTTTGTAGGTGCAAACCCTAATCAATGCGCAGCCGCAATCTCCTGCTCAATCAGTGCCCCGCTCGCATCGCGCGGCAGTGCAATGTACTTTGCGAAAGCGGCATCCTCGATACGGCTGTATGTGCTTTTGACGCCAGCAGTGTCGATCACCAGTAGGTGTGTGCTCTTGTCGGTGTAGCGGGAGCGTGCCCACTCTACGATGCGCCGGTACTTCTCGATGCTGGTGGTCGTCATGGATTGACCCCTTCAGCGGCCACGATGGAGGAAAAGTTGTCAGTCATGGGGTGCTCCTTTAGATCAGGCCAAGCTCGGCCATGCTGGCGCTGGTGCCGCCTGCGGTGATGATGTGATCCAGCACACGCACATCCACCAGGGCCAGCGCTGTCTTGAGGGTGCTGGTCAGAACCTCGTCGGCCCGGCTCGGCCGTGTCTCGCCGCTCGGGTGGTTGTGGCTCAGGATGACGGCTGCCGCGTTGAGTCGCAGAGCCTCGCGCACCACCTCGCGGGGGTACACACTGGTCTGCGTCAGGGTGCCGGTGAAAAGCTCCTTGAATTCAATCAAGCGGTTCTGCGCGTCGAGGAATATCACCCCGAAAACCTCGCGGGCGTCGTGCTTCGCGGCCTGCACGGTCAGGTACTCGCGGACTGCGCGGGGGCTGTCCATGAGGGGGCCAGCCTTGATGCGGGCGGCCAGGATGGCCAGGGCGCGGGCGATGATGCTGTCGTCGTCGCTCTGCGGCTCCACCGTGTATGTGGGGGCGTCGATGCTGTGGGCGGCGTTCATTTCAATCACTCCTTTGTGTTGGTGTGGTTTGATTATGCACCCGCAAATTCAAACAAAGCAATGCCTTTTGCAAATTATTTTGCGGGTACACTATCAAACATGACTAAAACACCACAGAAGCCATCCGGCAGGGGCGGCCCAGGTCGCGGCCAGGGGCGCTCGCGCATTGCTGCGCCAGAGGAAAGCACCGAATACAAGCTGCGCATGAGCACTGCGCAGCGGGAAAAGCTCGGGCGCCTGGGTGGAGCGCCTTGGCTCCGCGCGCAGATAGACGCGGCTGATGCGTCGCCCAAGAAGGCTCCCTAGCCTGCTGCCCGCGCGCGGTCACGTTCAGCGGACTGGCCGCCTTGGCAAACGTCCACATCCTCCGACCCGGTGACGCCCAGCAGGTCCATCTGGCTAGCGTCCAGCTTGTCGCGCAAAAGTGCGCGCATGGCCTTCAGCTCGCGGCCCTGCTTCTCCACCTTCGCGGCAAGCTCCGTGGCCAGGAACAGATGGGCCTTGGTGCTCTCGATCACCCGAGCGTCCTCCGCAAATCCGCCCAGGGCGCGCGCGGCGCGGCGGGCCTCGCTGGGGGTGAACGTCTCCACGCTCTCGCCCACCTCCAGCTTGACCATGCCGTTTGGCAGGATGCCGCAGTAGATCGTGCGCGGCGCTGGGAACGCCTCGACCAGCTCATACACCCCGCGCAGCAGGCGCTTGAGCTTGCCGTCGTCCACCAGGGCGCGCAGGCGGTCGTCAACGATGGCTAATTTCAAGCCGGTCAACTCTGCCACGGTGTCGCGCGTGGCGATCTGATCCAGCTCGCGTAGGTCGCGCACGGCGTCAAAAACCCGCTGGGTGCTCGTGATGGCCTTGGGCTGCGCAGTGCTGAGTTCTACGGTCATGGTGGGCTCCGTGGTGGGTGGAAGGGTCATCGTGGGCGGCGTTTTGTTATCAAATTGATAGCTGATAGCGCTTATTGGCCAAGCGCTTGAGCAGGTTTTTGCAAATTTTCCGGCCACAGCCCCATGGCCTGGATGCGGCGCTGGGTGTCGGCCGCCCACGCCCTGCCAACGGTCATTGCAGCTTCGCG
>ERZ724505.562-NODE-562-length-23453-cov-4.361911_pt1 | contig 23453 bp, 24 predicted proteins | sample MGYA00376038_ERZ724505 | MGnify/ENA primary metagenome ERZ724505 (study PRJEB28724, sample SAMN07190884) | wastewater metagenome | isolation source: effluent of sewage treatment plant in Hong Hong | place: Hong Kong | collected 2016-03-17 ...
GAGCGTTTCTTGTCAGTCTACATCGAGCACACTGCTGGGTGGTTTCCATTCTGGGTCGCACCGGAGCAGGTACGCATACTAACGATCAACGACACGGTGCTAGACTACGTGGAAGAAATCGAGGCGGTACTCCGCGACGTAGTGCTCATGCAACCAGTCAAATACAACGAAGTACGTTTTAGCAGAGATGATCGCAATGAGTCACTCGGCAAGAAAATCCGCGAGGCAACAAACTGGAAGATCCCCGTCCAGCTTATTGTTGGGCCAAAGGACAAAGAGGCGCGCGAAGTCAGCGTTCGGACACAACAAGGTGAGGAGAAAATAGCACTAGATAACCTTGCTGACTACCTAAAGCAGCTCTAAAGCCTATGAAAAAGGGAAAGATTGCGATTGATATCGATGATGTGACAGCGGACAGTACCGAGTCCTTGAGATTGCTTATCAATGCGCGTCTGGGTGTCAATCTGAGCAGGGAAGCCTATAGGGTCCCTTCGGGACGTGCTGACTACTATAAATATGTATGGCAGTCGAACGGGCTTGGTGACATCGACTACACTGCGCTTGAAGCCGAGATGGAAGTAGATCAGTCACACGTTCCTTTGATGCAGGGTGTTAAGGACGCGATCACGCTACTCAGTAAGGACTACGATGTGGTCTTTGTAACGGCACGTGATGTGTCTTGGGAAAAGGCAACACGCCAATGGTTTATGCATCACTTCGATGGTGATATAGAACTATACTTTTCGGAAGGGTATCGAAACAAGGGTATGACAAAGGGCCAGATTTGTAAGGAAATCGGCGCTACTTGGCTTATTGATGACGTACCTAAGCACTGTGAGTCTGCGCTAAAGGAAGGCTTAAGAGCGATCCTATTTGGTGACTATGGCTGGCACGGCGATCCACCAGAAGGGGTTATACGCTGTGCCGACTGGAAGGCCGTGCAGAAGGTGTTTGCCGTATGACAGATGGAGCCTTTCGGCAAAGAGTTGAGGCTCTCATGGCACAAGTACCGTACGGTCAAGTGACAACGTATGGTGATATTGCAGCTATGGCCGGACAGCCAGCTGCGAGTAGGATTGTGGGCGGCATTGCGCATTTTGGTGATCCTGAGCTACCGTGGCATCGGCTTGTTAATCGCTTTGGGGGTCTTGCAGCTGGTTTTCCTGGCGGGCGTGAGGTACAGGAACAACTGCTGGCACACGAGCAAATTAGTTGTACAGACCACATCGTAGATAACTTCAAGGAGCTTCGATGGCGCCCTCACCTCTGATAGTTGTTGTAGGACCTACAGCGAGTGGTAAGACCGCCCTTGCTATAAGGCTTGCCACGGAATACGGTGGCGAGATCATTTGTGCCGACAGTCGTACTATCTATAAAGGTATGGATATAGGGACGGCTAAGCCGACAGACGCCGAACAAGGAGTGGTGAAGCATTGGGGACTTGATCTTGTAGAGCCAGGTGAGCGATTTACGGCTGCAGATTTCAAAGACTATGCGAATAAGTGCATTGCCGATATACGGAAACGAGGCAAGGTACCTTTTCTTGTGGGGGGTACGGGACTCTATGTCGATGCGGTGCTTTACGATTATCGATTCGGTGATGGCTATGATTCTGCCCGCCGCGATAGTTTGCTGCAAATGAGCATTGAATCGTTACAAAATTACTGTAAAAAACACAATATACAATTACCGCAAAACATAAGTAATAAACGCTACATAGTACGAGCAATTGAGCAGAACGGTATCAATAACAGTAGTAATGATGTACCAATTACAAACTCTGTAGTTGTTGGAATATCTACAGATGCAGCAATTTTGAGAACAAGAATTGAGCACAGAAGTGAACAATTATTTCAGGATGGAGTAGTTGAAGAAGCAAAGAAATTGGGCAAAAAGTATGGCTGGGAAAGCGAGGCTATGACGGGAAACGTATACAGAATTATTCATAGGTATGTGGATGGTGACATTTCGCTCGACGACGCAAAGCGGCTTTTTGTCATACGTGATCGCCAGTTAGCGAAACGTCAATTGACATGGTTTCGACGTCGCAAACATATAGAGTGGCTTGAGCTTGATGAGGCGTATACATTTCTGGCACGCCAGCTCGAAAAATACAAGCAACCATGATATAGTCAAGTACAAGAGAGTTATTCGGGAAAGACATGATTGACGCATTATTTGGATCAAAAACGAGGGTGAAGCTACTTCACTTATTCTTGAACAATCCCGGCAAATCTTTTTATGTAAGAGAGATAACTCGACTGATCGATGAACAAATCAATTCAGTTAGGCGAGAACTATCAAATATGTTGAACATTGGTATCATCACCAGTGACACATCTGATAATAAACTATATTACGAGGTGAACCAGCGCTACGAGCATTATGTTGCACTACGGGCCATATTTGCCGATCAGCCAACAAAAACAGCAAAGTCCGTAAAGGCCGCAGACGATTGGCAGCCAATCGTTAGTCAGTTGCAGGGAGCGCGGATTGTTGTGGCGGCCGGTATACTCGTGCAAGGATCCGCGAGTAAGGTTGATCTATTGATTGTCGGTACAGTTGCTCCTACCAAGCTAAAATCAGCTATTAAGTCCATTGAGCGTCTTGAGGGTCGAGAGCTTACCTATAGCACCATGCCGTACGATGAGTTCTATTATCGCCTTAGTGTTCGCGATAAGTTTATAACCGAAATACTGAATAGTAACCATCACGTCATTGTTGACAGTGATAATGTGCTGAAAATGCAGAGATAAGGAGTAAAAATGTTTGACATAGAGTATAAAGGTGGCAACACCATCGTCATCGAGAGTAAGAAAACAAGAATTGTCGTTGATCCAAAGCTTTCGGTTGTAGGACTCAAGGACCTAGCGACAAAGGATAGTATCGAGCTAGCAACCGAGCCTCGTTTTGCGGGCGCCGATCCTGCTGTGCGTCTTCGTCTAGAGGGGCCGGGCGAATATGAGGTAGGTGATGTTTCGATTAAGGGTGTGCCAGCAATGCGACATATTGATACAGAGGCAGACGAAAAAATCGGAACTATCTATCGTATTGAGATCGGCGATGTGCGCCTAGCAGTGCTTGGTAATGTTGCACCAAAACTCACCGAAGATCAACTTGAAGAGGTAGGTGTCGTTGATATACTCGTTATACCCGTTGGCGGTAATGGCTACACACTTGATGCAACGAGCGCCTCAACGATTACTCGCCAGATTGATCCAAAAATTGTCATCCCCGTTCACTACGCAGACAGTGGTCTAAAGTATGAGGTACCTCAAGATACCGTCGATGTGTTTACAAAAGAACTCGCAGCGCCTGTCGAGCAAGCAGGGCAGAAGTTAAAGGTCAAAGCCGCATCGTCGCTGTCTCAGGTACTGACAAGTGTGGTCATTGATCGCAGTTAATCAGCATGCTGCACTATATACAAAAACCACCCCTTGTATCGGGGTGGTTTTTGTATAGTTTATAGCTCTTTGGTTTAGCTATTTTGCCGGAGTAAGGATGCCCTTTTTCTTGAGCGTTCGGATGGCCTGAGTGCTCAGAGTCATTGTGACTTTCTGACCATCAACAACGAAGGTTTTCTTCTGAAGATTTGGTTTGAAGACGCGTTTTGTGCGTCGCAAAGAAAAGCTCACATTGTGACCGAACTGTTTGCCTTTACCGGTGAGTTCGCAGCGTGCTGCCATTTCTTTACTCCACTTAAATTTAACAATCTTGACCAGTATAGTGGATTTTCCTACCTCTGTCAAGTATCTTCGTCTGCTTCAGGAGATGTTATAATGACGGTAATGGCAATTGATTTCCTCCAGCTTTCTGTTGTGCTTGGCGTTATCCTCGTATCTATGACTCTTCATGAGGCAATGCATGGGTTTGTGAGCTATTGGCTAGGCGACGATACAGCAAAGTTACAGGGGCGCCTAACCCTTAACCCCCTAAAGCATATCGATCCATTTCTGACGATTCTCCTTCCCATCATGCTTGCTATTATTGGCGCACCAATATTTGGTGGGGCAAAGCCAGTGCCGTTTAACCCCGACAGGGTAAAGGGTGATGAGTGGGGTGTTGCGGCTGTTGCAATCGCGGGGCCGCTCACCAATTTGTTTATAGCATTTATACTGTTTGGTATTGGGACTGTACTTGGCTATAACGTCGCACACTTCAGTTACACCTCTTTAACTGAGATGATCTTTGCGTACGGTGTGTTTGTTAATCTTGGCTTCTTCGTCTTCAATATGATACCTTTCCCGCCCCTTGATGGTTCGCGTGTGCTCTATGCGCTTGCACCCGAGTTTGTGCGACGGGGTATGGAGTACATCGAACAGTATGGACTAGTTTTTGTTTTCGCAATTGTGCTGCTTGGTAGTAGTTATATAGGCACCTTTATGATCGCTGCCATAGAGGCTATTGTTGGTGTTTTCTCAAAGATTTTTCTCGTAGGATAAGCTATAATAGAAGTATCCCAAGGTCGCCTTGGCACGTATGATTTTCCTAACATCATACGATAGGGAATCCAATTATCTTTCGTTTCCGTGGAAGCGATGTGCGGATACCCACCTTGCAATAAAGCGGGGAATATCAAGTGCCAAGTGCCTCACCTTGGGATTTTATGTTATCGGGATGTGGCGCAGCTACCATGAGACAAACCTACGGTTTTTCTCATCGCGCAGTGTCGCGGAATGAATCCGCCGACTCTGGCTGCTCTTTTCCCTAGAGCCTATCGGGGTTTGGCGCAGCTTGGTAGCGCGCACGCCTGGGGGGCGTGAGGTCATCGGTTCAAATCCGGTAACCCCGACCATGTGGTATTATGACAAGTAGAAATAACGAAACACAAAAATGAATCAACGAATAGCAGTACGAGCAATTATCAAACAGGGCAACGAGCTACTATTTATTCGTCGTGCAGATGGTAGGGTGTCGATTCTGGGTAAGTATGAGCTACCTGGCGGCAAAATTGGCTATGGTGAGCAACCAGAAGATGCGCTGCGACGGTATCTCCATGAGCAGGTTGGAATTCATATTAAAACCGCTCAGCTTTTCGACGTTGTAACATATATTGACCATGATGATCGTGATATTCAGTACGCCATCGTTGTTTATATAGTTGAGCCAGCGAAGGGACACCATACACTGCGGCTCAGTGGCAACTATGACAAATATCAATGGCAGGTTGCCGGTAACATACAGCAGCAGACGGTTACCGATCTTACACAACTATTGTTGGGAATAATACAACAGAAAGAAATAACAGATAAAGATAATCATATAGTAGCAAAAAATACATCATTAAAATCAACGGATGTTGATGCTATTGTCTATACGGACGGCGGGTCCCGGGGAAACCCTGGGCCATCTGCATCTGGCTATGTTGTAATGAATACACATCAAGAAGTCATAACACAGGGCGGTGAGTACTTGGGTATTACGACAAATAATCAGGCGGAGTACCATGGAGTCCGATTAGGGCTTGAAAAGGCACAAGAACTTGGTTTTAGTACTATCGAGTTTCGGCTTGACAGTATGTTGGTGGTTAATCAGATGAATGGTGTGTATACCATTAAGAATAGGGAGCTATGGCCTATCCACGAACGCATCAGAGAACTGATGACCCATTTTGCAAAAGTAGGCTTTCAGCATGTGCCAAGAGAGTTCAACCAACTTGCTGATGCCGAGGTAAACAAGATACTCGATGCACACTCCCGTGATCATGTATAATAAAGAGGACAGTCTGTTAGATGATCGCCCCGTCAAGGGGAGGAAAGTCCGGGCAGCATAGGACAAGACAGTTGCTAACGGCAACCGGGGGTAACCCTAGGGAAAGTGCCACAGAAACGAAACTACCCTTTATGGGAAAAGGTGAAACGAGTGGGGTAAGAGCCCACAGCGGCGTCTGGTGACAGGCGAAGAAGGTAAACCCTGTCTGCTGCAAGGAGGTTTGCGTAAAAGGACGGTCCGTCCGCAGGCCGCTATCCGCTTGATCCTGTCGGCAACAACAGGGCTAGATAGATGATCATCCACGACAGAACCCGGCTTATCGATAGGCTGTCATTAAAACAACTCCCCATTTGGGGAGTTGTTTTAATTTGTTCACTACCAGTATGCCCACTAGAGTGAAATAGCCCTTACTTTACGGAGTTTACGATTGCCGTAAATGCCTTTGGTTCGCTTACGGCGAGCTCTGCAAGGATCTTACGGTCTAGTTGATTATCGGTCGCTTTAAGGCCGGCGATCAGTTTTGCGTAGGTGGTACCGTTTTCGCGTGCGGCAGCGTTGATACGGGTGATCCACAGTCCGCGAAGATCGCGTTTGCGATTGCGACGATCACGGTAAGCATATACCAATGAACGAATAACCGCCTGCTTTGCTAGTCGGAATGACCGAGTACGGTTGTGCTGCATGCCCTTAGCAGCTTTTAGAATCTTTTTGTGCTTTGCACGCGCAGTGACGCCTCGTTTTACTCGCATTTTATACTCCTAGTGCTCGTTTAATATTTCGTGCTGTTGAACCGGTGACAACTGCAGTTGTACCAATGGCACGTTTGCGGCTTTTGCTCTTTTTTGCAAGCAAGTGGGTACCAAAAGCTCGGCGACGGGTTAGTTTGCCCGTGCTCGTCAGCTTTATCCGCTTCGCGGTACCTTTATGAGTCTTTAGCTTTGGCATTATTTACTCCTTATTACTACGCTCAAATTTCGTCCAGCCATCTGTGGTTGTTGTTCCATCACGGCATCTTGTTCAAGTTGCGCCACAATCTTCTCGATCATGACATAACCAAGCTCTTTGTGGGCCATCTCGCGACCCCTGTAAAAGACCTGGATGCGTACCTTATGACCTTCAGCGAGAAAACTACGAATTTTACGAAGCTTAATCTCCAGGTCACCACTACCGATCTTAAGACCGAATCGCATTTGCTTCAGCTCACTTTGTTTACTTGCCTTGCGATTGCGTTGCTGCTCCTTCATCTTCTGGTATTGGTATTTACCCCAGTCAATGATTTTTGCAACAGGTGGATCGGCGTTAGGTGATATTTCGACCAAATCGACACCCGCTTCATTAGCTCGTTGCAGTGCTTCCGCGCGTGACATAATGCCAAGCTGCTCGCCGTCACCGCCGATCACACGAAGTTCACCTGCCCGGATAGCCTCGTTGATGCGAATAGTCGTATTGATCGTTTATCTCCTGTAAGATCAGTGGTAATGATGCCACATTAAATGGACATGAGCGTTTACTCGATGACTATCATATCAGATAGCGCGCCTCTATTCAAGAGGTTTGTTGGCGGTATTGGAGTGCTTCGGCAATGTGTGCCTTTTCGACGGTTGCTGAGCCTTCTATATCGGCAATGGTTTGGGCAACCTTTATAACCTTAAAGTAGCTTCTCGCGCTGAGGCCGAGTCGCTCACCCGCAGTGTTAAGAAGCGCCTTGGCGTCAGCGGTAACGTTGAGAAGGCTGTGCACCTGGTTACTCGTCAACGAACCGTTGTATATAGTACTACTTTTATAGCGTTTTTCTTGAGCTAGACGCGCCTTATGTATCGAGGCTACCGCTGTTATATGTTGTGAATTATTCTTCGTCTTCTGTTCAAGCAGCAGATCATTTGGTACTCGTGAGACGCCTATCGTCAAGTCAATACGGTCAAGTAGCGGGCCAGAAAGCCGCTTTTGGTATCCCAGTATCTGCAGGGTTGTACAAGTACATTCTTTTGTAGCATCGCCAAGGTGCCCACAAGGGCAGGGGTTCATGGTAGCAACAAGCATAAAGTCTGCGGGGTATACGACACGACCGCCTGCTCGTGTCACCGCAATACGTTTATCCTCGAGCGGCTGTCGGAGTGCCTCAAGGACCGATCGGGGATATTCTGGTATTTCATCGAGGAAGAGAACACCAAGGTGAGAAAGGCTAATCTCACCTGGTTTTGGGCGCGTGCCACCACCGACTATAGCAATCTGACTCGTGGTATGGTGTGGTGCACGAAAGGGACGATGGGCGATTATCTCACCATCAATTTCACCTGCGATACTGTGCAGTTTTGTCGTCGCAATGCGTTCCTGGGCAGTCAGGTCCGGCATGATGGCTGTAAGCGTCTTGGCTAACATCGTTTTCCCGGCCCCAGGTGGGCCTGTGAGCAGTATATTGTGTCGGCCTGCCACTGCAATGACAAGCGCGCGTTTCGCTTGCTCCTGGCCATAAACATCATCGAGTAGTGGTCCTTTTGGGCTCTTGGGTGTGATGGTCTCTATGGTGGCATGAGTTGGCTCTATCAGAGCTTCTTTCTTGAGGTGAAGGTAGAGCTCCTTAAGACTCGAGACGCCAACAACGGTTAAGCCTTCAATGAGCAGGGCCTGCTCGGCATTACCTATAGGTACAAAGAGTTGCTTATAGCCTGCGTTGTAGGCAGCTTCAGCGATGTTGATTGTGCCTTTTATGGGCCGTAGTGAGCCGTCGAGCGCCAATTCACCTGCAAATACAGCATTATCTACTTCTGATTGCCTGAGCTGACCGCTGCTCACCAGAATGGCGAGGGCGATAGGGAGGTCAAAGTGAGCGCCATCCTTTACCAGTTCGGCGGGCGCAAGGTTTATGATGATCTTTTTGGTAGGGAACTCAAGAAGTGAGTTGCTAATAGCGCTACGAACCCGCTCCTTGGCTTCATCAACCGATTTTGTGCCCATGCCCACTATCTGTATAGAGGGGAGACCCTTCTTAGCATCAGTCTCCACCTCGACAAGAGCACCCTCAAAGCCGATAGGAGCAACAGACAAAACACGAGCAACCATAATAAAGCTTATTATATGCATAAACATAACTGATAAACAAGTGTGTATGCTACAATAATAAGAGGTCGGGGCTGACTATAGCTTTCGACGAGAGGACTTTAACAGGTTATTTTGCAAGTCGATCATACGCGTTACGTATATTTTTAATTGCAACATTTACTGCAAAAGTAAAAGCAGTCGCTGATCGCGTTGCTACAGCTGTAGCAAGCGCTGTTCGCGTTCCTGCTTTTGCACCAATCGCAGCCTAATACGCTCGATCACTTTTTGCCAGCAGGTGACATACCGGTAAAAGGTGTCATATTTATGTCACTTACCGATCCTATGCGCAGTGGTGTAGGCGAGGGAAATTTTTCCACGCGACAACCGATCATTTTTTGTTTATCTTTGATGTCGTGAGTCGTAAAAACCCAAGACAAACTATGCTTGTAGACGAATAGCCAGTTACCTTTCGGACCGGGGTGCGATTCCCCGCAGCTCCACCAAGTCATGATTTTTGACGATCTTCGGGTCGTCATTTTCATTTTGTAAGGTGTAAATGTAGCTCACAAATGGGGTGTAAACATTTCCGCTAGGTTGCACAATTATTTCGCCGCGAAAGAGAAGTTGTTTACACTCGGCCAGCTTGTCACCTTGTAATTGCCACCAGCGTTGACGCAAATCATCGGTGTAATCCAAAGCGAAATTGGCGAACTCGGCAAATTCCTCATCAATACTACCGTCTTTTGCTATTTGTATATCAATCTCGGTGATTTCGGCTTTGATTTTAGTAATTTCTTCTTTGAAATCATCGGCAAGCTCTGGGTTCGCTGCTAGGCTGCCTAGGAATTCGCTCTTTTTGGCGATTAGTTCAGCCTTACGCTTATGCTGATTTGCCAGACGGTCTAGACGGTAGGCTTCATTATTACCCCACACCTGCTTTAGTGCCCCTTTAAGCTCATTAACGCCGTCCTCGCGTGCTATGAGGTGGTTAAGCAGATAATCCATTGAGGCATGTACTTTATCTCGTGCTATACGTTTTTTACAGCCGCGACACACATATTCCTTACGTTGCCACCCCTTGCCGTTACTGTGGTTTATACCTGTAAGTTTGCCGCCTTCTTTGTGGCAGGGTTCGTGCCACGAAATGTTTAATGGAAAATCAGGATTGTATTTCAGTTTCTTGCGTATCTGACGGCCTTCAGCGATCGCCAGATTGATTTCATATTCCTCAGGTGTAATCATCGGTTTATGCAGGCCATGCTCATTGATAGGCCAGTCGTTCACCTCAAGGATGCCAGCGTAATAGGGGTCTTTCATGATCTTGGTAAAGTGATTCAAATCTAGTATCCGCTCGCCCTTTTTAATCTTATGACCATCTTTATCTTTCTGGAAAATAGGAGGGGTGAGGTAACCATTGGCAACTAGCCACAACTGGGCCTCTTTAGGGGTCATATTAAGACTGGCGGTAGCTTTCAGGGCTTTTCGGAGGAGATTAAAGCGTAGTGGGTCGGGAACATGTAGCCCATCGGCAGCATCAGTTTTCTTGTAACCTTGGTGGGGATAAAAAGGGTAGTAGCCTAGAGCTACCCTGGCTTTCATCTTGGTGAATGAGGTCAAGGAGCGTTCCTCGTTTTCTGCTTCAGCTTCATAGCCTTTCCTGGCGATTTCGTAGCTTGCTTCGGCCGTGTCTGCGTTGAGTTTTTGTTGGGTAGGGTCGCAGAAAATAACCTTGACACCTAATTTTTTGAATTCGACACGATAGTAGAAAATCATCTCCATCTCACGCATAAAACGGTTTACCTTGTCTATCAGGAGATACTTTACCCCACGATTATAGCGACAAAAGCTGAGGGCTTCTTGTAAGTCTTTACGCTTTAGATTGTTACCCTTTTTGCTAGATATGGCCATGCCCCAGTCTTTGACAATTACTACGTCTAGCGCCGCAGCCATGTTTTGGACGCTGTCATCTTGTTGCTCCAAGCTGTGATTATTCTCAGCCTGTTTTTTACTCGAAACACGTCGTATGGCGATAGCCTTACTCATCCCCGTTATTCTCCTCTGTCAGCATCTTCTCACGTTTGTATTCGCCATACAAAAATTCTGCCCATAACATGGCATCCTGTTTGAGCTGCTGCTTGTATGTTAGTCCGTCACCATCCTGTTCTGTAGATGTCTTTACGGTGTTTTGTTTTTTAGTTGCTGCTTGTTCAGGTGCTTCCCCTGATGAAGCATTGTGGATTATGGCAGTTCCCACGCTGTGTCTTTCTTTGACCAGTGAAGTGTTTTAGGGTCTTCACCCCATCAAAAGTTTTTCAGCGCGATAATTGTATTAGTTTGCAGAGATTGTTTGCATGCCGATCTATAGAATCAAAATAGACGGCGTGCAAAAAACTTCTAACCTGAAAAGTCTTTTGTGTGCCGTCTATATTCTTATTATAATTAGCAAAGTGGCGTCTGTCAATAGTCATAAGCACAATATTTACAACGATTATGGCGAAAAAAATTTGAGAGCTGCTGGTAAAGGCTTATTGAACAGAAAAGATGAACGAACTTTTAGATAAAGATACCCTCTGGAACGCTCTAGGAGCGTCCAGGAGAGGGTATCGCACGAAAGATGCGTAAGAACTGGTCTGTCATAATTAAGATAGGGGAATAGCGCGGAGATAAAAGGATATATGGTTGTTAGAAAAGCAACAGGTAGACCACCAAAGGTAAATTACAAAATTATTATTCAGCTTGCGGATGCAATCCAGCACAACGCAACCATTACGGAAGCTTGTAGGTATGCGGGTATTAGCAGAGATACCTACTATCGCTATCTGAACAACCAATCAGTATTCGCCGAAAAAATGACAACAGCTAAATGCAATCAGAACAAGGCGGTGATGAGTTTTCTGACAATTTATTAAAAAACTCGTTGTTTTCGCACTGTTTTGGCAGTGGGTAGTGTCAGAAAACCCGTGTAAATAGGTATGGCTCAGGGAAGAAATGTTGACAAAACATAAGAAATTTGCTATAAATGACGTAGAAAGAATAATTCAAAACAAAAATACCACCACATGAAAGAACACGGCAACTTTTCTCATAAAATTGAATACGAACGTATTCCTGATGTACCCGATGATGTCTCTGCAAGATTTAGCGGCGACCCCAGTTTCTATAATCAAGATGTTCAGAATGTCGTATATATGGAGTCAGACAACGGTCTCAAGATTCCGCAGAAAGCCGAAGGTCTTGCTCATCGACAGGGTGAGCGAGTTGACAACAGAGTGTCGTTTGAGCAAGCGTGGGCCGAGGCTCATGCAGCAAAGCCGTTCATGGACGTTGTCGTTGAAGCTCGTGACCTCTTTAGCGAGTCGGAAGGTACTAATTGGATTGATGAAACTGACGGAATCAATGAGGTGATTGCGCTTGGCAAACGAGCGTCCGATGAAGTCAGTGCTAATTGGGCAAACATGTCCGAGCAAGAACGACAAGATTTTAAGATTGACAATTCTGGCAACCTCAAACTGACACCATACGAAAAAGAGCTAGTCGAATATGTTAAATCGAATAATGCCGCTACTGCGATGATGGACAAAGTTCAGAGGGTAAATGGTGGCGAGAACCCAGGCGATAACGCCCCTGAATGGGATTCTATTCTCTCGGGCTTGGAAGATAAATTAAAAACAGCCCCTGACGACGACAGGGACGATATTAAGGCAAAAATAGCAGCCATCAATAAGTTTACTCGTCGAGTCAATCTTGATGCTACGGATACGCACGCTAATGAGGATTTTTGGAACAGCGTACCTCGTGGTGTTGTCGGACCAGCGTCCGAAATGATGAAAGTCGCACAGTATGGTGATAATAGTAGTCCTGATCTTAATCTTGCAAGAGCCGCAGTATACGAACAGGCACTAGAGAATAAGACAACTGCTGAAGCTTTGTCGCTCTTTGCTGAATATAAATCATCTCAGAATAAGCCTTCTAGCTCCGAATTTGCCGCTAATAAGGCGAAAGAAAATGAAATTCGACAGGCTGTAAGGGACGAGCTTGAAAGCGACCCAATGACACTAGATGCCTCCGCAAGAGAAGCAATCCGTGTTGCAAGCGACAAGCGTAGCGAGCTGGAAGCTCAGGGCAAAATCAAAGAACTAAAGAAATTAGATGCTGATTTGAGAGCCTCACGAGCAATAAGAGAGGTTATGTCTGAGTATCGCCACGAACTTGATGCTCGTGAAGAAGCAGGTTTGAAAGCTGAAAAGTTTGAAGATTTTGTTAATCGTAAAAAAGAAGAATACGAAGAAAAATTCTTTGATGAAAAGACAGAAGCTAACTCCCGTAGAGCAGATAAATTCGCACAAGCAAGCCATGCCTTTCGTGGAACCTTCGCTGCAACGCTCAGGTTGAAATATATACGTCCTGCGATCGCTAAAAGAGTACAAGAAGCCGGTATTGGGCAATAGGGCAACAGCATGAAGAAACAAAACCCAACCATCTTGATTACCTACGCAAACTTGTTACAGAACTTAAAAATTGTTTCAGCATCAGATTCACCAGTATTAACGTATGACGAGGCTGAGGACAAAGCAGAAGAATACAGGCATGCATGGGCAAAAAAAGAACAGTTAATCCTGAGTGGTATGCAAGAATCTATGGCCTTAACCTTCAACGCACCGCTTATCGACGTAGCGTTAGCCCCCTGGACCTACGGATCGGCGGTAAGTTTCCCGTTAATCGTGGACATGTCACGCGAACCCGATGAATTTATTGATGTTCTAACTCATGAATTATTCCATCAATTATTTAGCGACAACCAGATAATTACCTCCCGTAACGCCAGGGCACAGAGTAGGCTTAAGTGGAATGAGTTATTTGGCAACGAACACTCGGGCGGTACACTGGTCCACATTGCCATCCACGCCGCGCTGAAATACATATATTTGGACGTTCACCACGAGTCGTATCGACTAGAGCGCGATATTGATCACTCCAAACATCTTCCTGACTACGCAAAAGCCTGGGAGTACGTGGAAAGGAATGACTATAAGGCGATTATCGAAAAACTCAAGAAAAGATATAGGGAAGTTGAGATGGAGCAGTCGCAGGGAAATTAGCCTCAAAGTCTAAGCGGCTTTAGGATTGCTGCCGACACCTGCCGCTTCGGCTAGTGCACCACAAGCAACACTAATTATGCCGTCAATTTCCGCCTCTGGGATACTACTAATGTCTCCATACTCTGCCAAGCGTGCTGTTATTCGGGCGACAAGTGCGCCGCTAACGTCTTGTCGGTGGATTTGCTTTAATGCGCCCATATCGCCATTCAGAGCTCGTAGGACGAGTGCTCTGGCTGCTTCAGCGAAGGGTTTGAACTCATCTTGATCTTGTGCGTACACGAGGCCATCTGGACGCTTTTTACTCTCTTTACTATCGTATTCCACAGGTTCCCTTTCTACTACTAGGTTTTGGAGTGCGTTTCTACCAACTGAACGTTCAAAGCGGTCAGAATCTTCTGGTTCTGGCTCTGTTTCAAAGTGTACTAGGTGGAGCCGTTCATTCATATATTAAAACTATATCATATATTGTAATATAATTCAAGTAGAACATTATTTAGGAGAGTATGCAGAACTAAAGAAATGATTTCCCGTACGCTACTGGTTCAATAGGTTATTTTAGATGCAGAAGATCCGATATTGTATAATATTGTTTTTAACAGGGGTGGGCGAAAATTACATAAGCACTTGACAAGCCCTTGTGACGTAAAGGAATAGACTCTACCTCTGTTAGCTAACGTCGCGAATTGTATGTTGTGCGACGTATAGAAATTCAAAATGCTATAATGAAATTAGCGCATAGTGCAGCTGACGTTTGTCATCAAGCTCCTAAATATCTTTTATGCCTGCCTACTCGTTAGAACTAACCACATCAATAGCAACATAAGTAGTAGTGTGATACCCATAGGGAATATTAGCTAATCTGTTACGCTCTTTCTCTAGCTTATGGTCGATATAGTGTCCACCGATGATAGTTTGCCATCGTTTCAATTCTTCCGTGATGAGGTGTAAACTTTTTTCCACTTCGTCCACCAAAGTAAATTCCCCATCTTTGAGATGGGGAATTTACTTTGGATAGAATGGGGAAATTGCACCCGAGAGGGCGAAAACTGCCGGTGGCAGTTTGAGCTATCCTTGCGTGGCCGACGAGGACGGGGTCCCCACGAATTTATTCGTGGGGTGTCGATATTGCTTTAGCAACTCGAGGAGCAAAGATGAGTTCCGATTCCCCGCAGCTCCACCAAAATAAATGCTCCATTACACGATGGAGCATTTATTTTGGTGATATTTTAAGCATAAAAAGACGACCACCTGCGAGTAGTGGTCGTCTTAACGTGGAGTATTTTGTTCGATGTTTGTTTTTGGCCACTGTATAATTTTTTTATTCAGAGGCTACCCCTATAATATGTCGACAAAGTGCTTGTGTCAACAAGATTCTTTCATTTCTTTAGGTAAAAAATACCACGAGATTTATCACGCCATATATGGTGGTTTTGCGAATTAATGTACACAAATGACAGACAGTCATCGTATGAATTATAAAAAGACTTTGTTCGTATGTCGCAATGTACAAGCCCTGCTGGTTTGTTGTGTATGCGTAAGATAGAGTGCTAGGCAAAGCGCAGCATATCTCGTATAATGATAGTACTTCTAAGCAGGGGGAGCAGTATGGATCATAATAGCGTCGAAGACAAACAAGTCGTCTCCGACCATGCAGCTCAACCAGCCTCTACTGGCTATAACTTTCTTTTGCGGATTAGTCGAAAGCTAGGTGGAGTTGCAACAAAGTCGTCATTCGTACAGGATATCCGAGGGTTCATGAGTCAGCCTATAACCTATGATCTCCCAACTAGGTGGTTGGGGCAGAGCGTAGCAATGCTAAAAGGTGGTGAGGTGTTACCTACTACTGATCAGAGAGAAGGTTCGTCGGCAGTTTCTTCTAGTCAAACGAAGCAGAAAGAATTACAAAAGATCGTTACACAGTCACACGAAGTGTTAATGGTTGCAAATACAGTCTTTCCAATTACGCTATTTCCAGATACTGTGACTGTTGACCGTACAAAGGTGACGATTACACGAAGAGACTTCTTCTGGTCGTCAGATGTTATGAGTATTCGCATAGAAGACGTCCTGAATGTCTCGGCATCCGTTGGACCGTTGTTTGGTTCTTTGACAGTTGCGAGCCGCGTGATGAGCACGATTGATCATTTTCAGATCAATCATTTTTGGCGTAATGATGCCATTAGGCTGAAACACATCATTCAGGGTTATGTGATCGCTCAGCATAACAAGATCGACACGGCGCATCTTTCGCGTAAGGAATTGATCGATACAATTGTCGAGCTTGGACAGGATTCAAATAAATAATTACAACGTTGTAATAATGTATAGATATGATAATAAACAGATACGAATAGACTATTGTTATAATGAAATGCAATAATTACATCGATATATGTTGACACAAAAAGAAGCTTATGCTAGATTAATTCATAGGCAAAGAACAAAAACAAAAATGCCAAGTACAGACCTTAACAATTCAATAGTAAAGCTCGATATATTTGACGGTAAGTCGATAGCGACAGCACACATTTTGCCCTGCCTTCTGGTAGAGCACGCACCTTTTGTTGGCGCTATCGATGCTCCGCCAAACTTTTTGCGGAAGTGATAGCAGTAAATCTTTTGCTGCTAATGCTTCCGTAGAAAGTGAGCGTTGAGCACGCATATGATCAGTACCTATGCGCTGAGTTAATCCTTGTTAATCTAGCAATGAGACTACTCAGCGTGTACGCGGAACATCTATGCAAGGACCGTATGCTTCAGGTTTTCCTGGAGCGGTCAGACGCCAGGATGTGGCAGATCGATCACCGGTACACGCGCCCTTTTATTTACTTTAGCGGCGGATCTGTGTCACCTGATCTTTATGGTCTGTCACTCTGGTGCCAAGTTCTCTTGTTTAAAATGAGACTCATGAATAATATGTTTGGGAAGATTTTATGCATAGTTGGCCTCGTTAGTGCGGGGCTTCTTTTGCTTGTGCTTACTGCGACGACACCGTCAACGGCGGGTGCCTTCGGTATCCTCGCAGTTTTTCTTTTGGGTTATATTACAACACTGACACTTGTGACCTTCGGTTTATGGATATCTGTTCACCTCTGGTCACGAGTTGGTACGAGCATGCATATGATCCGCCCAAAAACCCCATTTACTATCCGTACCTCCTATTACTACGCAAGTGTTATCGCGCTTGCGCCAGTTATTATTGTCAGCCTGCAGTCTGTGGGCGCGGTTGGCTTGTATGAAATCATTCTCGTGGCATTTTTTGTCGCGCTTGGGTGCGTGTATGTGGCAAAAAGAATAAGATAATACGTTGCTATAAATAATGGCGATTATGCTATACTTACAGATATGAATCCGGAACTTCCTGCACCCAACATATCGCCAGAGTCGCAACCAGCTCACCACGAGGTTGAACTACAACCGCTTGGTCCGGAGCGAGCCACAGAGTCGCAGGAGCGTGAACAAAACATGCAACAAGCGGACAGGGCGACACCTCCTCCTGTAGCACCGCTACCACTACCCCCGGTACCAGTTGCTGTTCCTGTGCCCGCAACCCCTGTTGCGGACGATGCAACGGCCAACCCTACCATTGCTGCCGACGATGACCTCATAGAGAAGGAGTGGGTCGACAAAGCCAAGAAAATTATTGCCGAGACCAAGGATGACCCTTATCGTCGAGAGCAAGAGGTTAATAAACTTCAGGCTGACTACCTTCGTAAGCGATATGGCAAGGAGCTCGGTGTCTCTGATTGATACATCGCGATAAAATAGTAGTATGGCGGGTATATTCATTGCAGCATTTCTCACGATATCTATCGGAGCGGCGCTCGTTGTTATTGCCTTTTCTCAATACAAAAAGACTTTGCGTGAGGCAAAAAACTACGAGCGGGGTCTTAAAATGGTTCCGCTGTTTATCCATTTACCGCCTGCGAGTGAAGATATCGAAAAGGGTGCTCGCGATGAGCGCGACTTAACCGAGGAAGTATTGTCTGAAGCGCAGGTCATGTACAACATTATTGCTAGCACGGCTACCAAAGGTTTCAAAAATAAAATCTACGGTCAGCGACATATTTCGTTTGAGATTATTGCCAAGGGAGGGCTTGTTCATTACTACGCTGTGGTACCAATGGTGCTTGTCGAGGTAATTAAGCAGGCAATTGCTGCTGCCTATCCATCCGCACGACTCGAAGAAGTGAGCGAGCACAATATCTTTAGCGAGGCAGGCAAGATGAGTGGTGTGATTGGTGGCGAATTTGCACTGAAGAAGAAGTTCGTGTATCCGATCGCAACGTATCAGGATACCAAGCGTGATGCCGCACGAGCGCTTCTGAACGCATTGTCTGCTGCTTCGCGTGACGATGGTGTGGCCTTGCAGTTCTTGATCCGCCCGGCATATGAAGGCTGGGTGCGGGCATCGATCGATGCAGCAAAAAAGATTAAAGACGATAAGCTCAAGGGTAAGGGAGCGGGGCTTGGTGTTGGAAGCGCGAAGGGTATGGCAGAGTTGCTATGGAAGCCACCTGAAGCTGGTGACGAAAAGAAGCCCGAAGAAAAACAGCTAACGTCGCTTGAAGAAGAGACGATAAAAGCAATCGAAGAGAAAACCCGCTATCCGGGCTATGAAGTGCTTGTGCGTGTTGTTGTGTCGTCAAACACTACTGAGCACTCACAGAGCCTCTTAAAGAACATTGTTGCGGCTTTCGCGCTCTTTGATTCGGCAAGTTACAACGGTTTTAAGTTTAGCCCCGCACGAGACATCGAAGAGCTTGTGACGGCATTTATATTCCGCTTTTTTCCGCAGAGTGTGAAGCACAATATCCTCAACAGTGTTGAGATGGCGACGGTTTTCCATTTGCCAGATCAGAACAGTATTCCCACCTCTAAGGTCAAACGCCAGATGAGCAAACAGGTCGATGGGCCAACAGAGTTGCTCGATGAAGGCCTACTATTAGGGGTTAATGAGTATAGAGGCATCAAAAAGGAGATACGGCTCAGTGTTAATGACCGTCGTCGTCATACATATATAATTGGTCAGACAGGTGTTGGTAAGACTGGCTTTTTGACGAATCTCGCATATCAGGACATGCATGATGGTCGAGGATTTGCCTATATTGATCCACACGGTGATGCTGTAGAGGACCTGCTTGCCAATGTGCCAAAAGAGCGAGTAGAAGATGTTATTTATTTTAATCCGGGAGATCTTGAGAACCCGATTGGACTTAACTTATTTGAATGGGACACTGAAGACCAAAAGGACTTCCTTGTGCAGGAATCAATTGCGATGCTTTATAGCCTTTACGACCCTGGTCATACGGGTATTGTTGGCCCACGCCTTGAACACATATTCCGCAACTGTGCGCTTTTGCTCATGGCAGACCCTAATGGCGGTACCTTTATCGATATACCAAAGCTGCTTGTCGACGATGCCTTTATGAAATCAAAGCTAAAGTATGTGACCGATCGTAACGTCTTAGATTTTTGGACAAAAGAGTACCCCGATTCAAAGCGTTCAAATGAATCAGGTGAGGTCACAAGTTGGGTAGTGAGCAAGTTTGGTCCGTTCCTGAGTAACACTATGATGCGTAATATCATGGGCCAGACAAAAAGTGGTTTTAATATGCGCGACATCATGGATAACAAAAAAATCTTGCTCGTAAATCTTTCCAAAGGTAAGATGGGCGAGCTCAACTCGAAACTCATTGGTATGATTTTTGTCATGAAGTTTCAGGCGGCCGCGATGGCACGCGCAGACATGCCCGAAGATGAGCGTGAAGATTTTTGCTTGTTCGTTGACGAGTTTCAGAATTTTGCGACAGAGAGTTTTGAATCTATTCTCTCCGAGGCGCGTAAGTATCGGCTTAATCTAGTACTTGGTAACCAGTTCATGACGCAGCTGACCGATAAGATTCGTGAGGCAATTATTGGTAACGTCGGTACGGTCGTTAGCGGCCGCATCGGTGTGACAGACGCTGAACTCATGGTGAAAAAGTATCAGCCAGTATTTGACGCCGAAGATCTGACAAAACTGCCAAATTATCAAGCGATCGCCAGTGTCATGATAAACGGCGTACCATCACAACCGTTTAGTATGACGCTACTACCACCAATGAATCAGAGGAACCCGCAACTTGGTGATGCCATGAGGCGGCTTTCAGCGACAAAGTACGGCTTTGGCAGGGCAGTGGTCGAAAAGGAGATCTTTGCGCGTCTCGAGCCACCAAAGTCCCAACTCCCGCCCTCTATGGCCTCTCCTGGACGGCCAGGAGGCTCACCATTTGCACAGCAGCCATCATCACCGCCAAAGCCAAGCGGAGGCTCGTCATTCCTTGATGAATGGCTGGCAAAGCGGCAGAAGCTTGGTGGGGCAAACCAGGGAGTGCCATCGGCGAGCACACCACTGGTGCCGCAAGCGCAACAGCCAGTTCCTGCGTCTCGACCGCCCTTGCAGCCACCTGCAACAAATCAGATAGCATCACCACCTCTTCCAGCCCAGCCCCAGTCAGTAGCGGCAATACCAGCGACTCCTGTACAGATTGAGCAACCGCTAGCCCCCGTCTCGCAGCCAGTTGCGACGGTGCAAACACCGCAGCCACCAGCGCCCACAGTGCCACCTTACCAAGAGACCCCACCGGAACAACAGCCGTCGCCACCTAATGACCAAAATGAAGTAAGTGTTCGGCTACGGTAATTTAGCGATCTTTGCCACGAATCATCACTGAAAAATAGTCATAAAGTATGCCGACAACCCAACCGAAAATAAAGGCACCGATTGCTTCAAATCCAGACAAGCGGAAGCCATAATACTTAGCAACGAAGTAGAGCACGGTAACGGCAATAAATGCACAAATACTGCCATAGAGCAGCGCATTTGGTCGAGCAATGGTCGAGCTTGCAATATCACTAGCTGTCTCAACAGGCCGTGAATGAATGACTTTACTGAATGCACGACTTGCAGGTGTCATGTGTGCACGTGCTTGGTGCATCTGAGAATCGAAACCGTGACTTAGCTGTTTCTTCGTTATTGGGCCACGCCGACGTTCGGCAGGAATGTCGGCAACACCCACATCTTCGTGTGTATGAGCAAGGTCTCTCGCTTCTTTAACGATGTCTTTCTCGGCCTGTCGCTCGTGGTGTTCTTGTTCGGCTTTCTCGAGCCTCTCACGAAGTGCATCGGCCTGTTTTTCGCCTATTTCTGCTAGTTGTTCACGATCGTCATGTTGCTCATGCTGATCGGCTGCCTTTAAGTGTTCTGTCACGAGATCCCCACCAATTACCTTTCTCACAGTATACCAGAGTTGAGATTGTGACGGATAATTCTTATTTCCTCACGAAGTTGTCGCGTGCGTGCATAGAAATAACTGACAACGCTGAGTAGCACGATAGCAAAGATGACGTTTGCTGCGATACCTGTTGTTGGCAGGTGGCCTATGATGTTCTCGGTTGCCTTAATCGCGGGGCAGTCGACATTAATACGTAAATCATCACCGTAGGCAGTGTTCATAACGCAGTCGTACGAAGACGGGTTACTTTGACCAGCTGGCGCCGCGGAGATCTGCGCTGCCACTTGGACCGCAAATGTGCGTTCTTGCGATTCTCCTGCCTTTAACTGTATTTGTGGCCACGAAAGAGTGTTGGTCTGACTATCAAGTGTGCCGCCCCCGGCATCTATTATGGAAGCGTACTCGAGCATGTCGGACAATTGCACGCTGAAAAGAGCGGTGGCAGAGGTGGTGTCACCGTTGGTTACTTTGAGAGTATAGGCAATCTTGTCATTTGCCGCCGCAAGATTATTGGCAGCATTGGCTGCCCCCTGGGTCAGGTTACTCGCTGCGATTGATCTCGTGAGTTTTGATGAACTTGCATCTGCAGTGCTTACTGACTGAGGCAGTCCATGGGTCGCGATACTTCCATTACTCTTTATGACCCCAAACCATCCTACGGCAGTCGAATGACCGATCCAGCCATCAAATGATGCATGAGTTGAACTCACTTTTTGCAGAGGACTGAAATAGCGTGTTGCTGCACCTCCAGCGCTCCTTTGGTATGCCAGGGTCGCCTCTTCAGATGATGCTCCAAACTGCCCGTATCTTGTTAAGACGTAGGTGTTTTTTGTAGAGGCAATCATGCCTTTTGTTGCGCCACTTACCTCTGAGCGTGTGATGCCAATTGTGGTCAAAATGTCTTTTATATCGTCTTCGTTGTGGTCGTAACGAAGAAGGAAGTCATCGAGCGTACTCACACCACCTTTTACTATGTCTTGTTCGCTCGACGCATTCGCAGAATCTGGTGGCGAAAAGACAGCAAGTGACTGCATGACGAGCGCAAGCACCACAAATAGCACGGTAAGACGCCGCGTTGCTTCTTCTTTGCGAAGGCGTTTTGCATAAAAGCCAACGTCGTGAATGAGCGTTGGACTAAAAGGCAGGTTCGAGATAAGTTTTCTGAACATTATGATGTAGTTTTATGTTTGTTTTATACCTCTTATGCCCTAGATTAGCATAACTATTGTGTTCAACACAAGAGCTTGAGTGAGTAATAGTTTTGCGGTATAATGGAGCAAATGTAAATGGCTGAAAAGTCCGAAAAGATGAGGGGATAATGGCTAAAACACAGAATGCTGCTGCTTATGATGCGTCGCAAATTCAAGTCCTTGAAGGTCTTGAACCAGTTCGTAAGCGTCCGGGTATGTACATTGGTAGTACTGGTTACGACGGCGTACACCATCTTATAAAAGAAATTGCCGATAACTCTATTGATGAAGCGATTGCGGGTCATGCAACTCGTGTCGATGTGACGATTCTTGAAGATGGTGGTATCACAATCACAGATGATGGTCGAGGTATCCCTGTCGATAAACACCCAAAGACGGGCCTTAGTACGCTCGAAACAGTGCTCACGGTGCTGCACGCTGGTGGTAAGTTCGGCGGCGGTGGTTATAAAGTATCATCCGGTCTTCATGGTGTGGGCTCAAGTGTCGTAAACGCGCTTTCTACAAAACTCATTGCTGAAGTAGTGCAAAAAGGTGAGCTATATCGTCTTGAATTTGCGCAAGGAGCCACACTGGCGCCACTCAAAAAGGTTGGCAAAACCGATCGTCCAACAGGAACGAGTATTACCTTCTACCCAGACCCCACGATTTTTAAAGAAACAATAGAGTTCGACTACAAATGGGTCGTTGACTACCTCCGACACCAAGCGTATCTGACAAAGGGTGTGTATGTCGCTGTTCGTGACGAGCGCAGCAAAGAGCGCGCGGCATTTTACTTCGAAGGTGGCATCCAGAGCTATGTAAAACATCTCAATATCGGCAAAGATGTTGTTTCCGACAGCATTTTCTATGTCGAAAAGCAGGTCGAAGACTCAATGGTCGAGGTTGCTGTACAATACAACGATACATTCGTGGAATTGGTGAAGCCATTTGCAAACAACGTCCTTACGCCAGATGGCGGCACGCATCTTGTAGGATTTCGTGCAGCACTGACGCGTGTTATCAATGATTATGCTCGTAAAAACAGCTTGCTGAAAGAAAAAGATGACAACCTGACAGGTGACGATATTCGCGAAGGACTGACCGCGATCATCCTCGTGAAGCTACCTGACCCACAG